>ERZ1046568.535-NODE-535-length-30905-cov-20.479092_pt1 | contig 30905 bp, 39 predicted proteins | sample MGYA00383092_ERZ1046568 | MGnify/ENA primary metagenome ERZ1046568 (study PRJEB29581, sample SAMEA5548362) | metagenome | biome: marine; feature: coastal; material: water | depth 1 m | study: Short-term variability in the microbial, nano- and picoplankton... | reverse complement strand
TTGCTGCTCATATTGATGCTGGTAAAACTACCACAACTGAGCGTGTTTTATATTACACTGGAGTTTCACACAAAATAGGGGAAGTACATGATGGTGCTGCTACTATGGACTGGATGGCTCAAGAGCAAGAGCGTGGTATTACCATTACCTCTGCTGCAACTACCTGTGAGTGGAAATTCCCGATTGAAAACGGAGAAGCAACACCAGATACAAAAGGATATCACTTCAACATTATTGACACCCCTGGTCACGTAGATTTTACCGTAGAGGTAAACAGATCACTTCGTGTATTGGATGGGCTTGTTTTCTTGTTTAGTGCAGTTGATGGTGTAGAGCCTCAGTCTGAGACTAACTGGAGACTTGCAGATAACTATAAAGTTCCAAGAATTGGGTTTGTTAATAAAATGGACCGTCAAGGGTCAGACTTTTTAGGAGTTTGTCAACAAGTGAAAGACATGTTGAAATCTAACGCTGTGCCAATTGTTTTGAACATTGGTGATGAAGAAGATTTTAAAGGTGTTATTGATTTAGTAAAAAACCGTGCCATCGTATGGCATGAAAATACCCAGGGTGCAACATTTGATATAGTTGACATTCCTGAGGATATGAAAGAAGAAGCTCGCAAGTATCGTGCATTACTTATTGAAGAAGTTGCAAGTTACGATGAGAATCTTTTAGAAAAATTCATGGAAGATGAAGATTCTATTACAGAGCAAGAGGTGCACGCTGCCCTTAGAGCTGCTGTGATGGATATGGCCATTATTCCTATGGTTTGTGGTTCTGCATTCAAAAACAAAGGAGTACAGTTTCTATTAGACGCTGTATGTCGTTACCTGCCTTCTCCTATGGACAAGGAAGGAATTGTTGGAATGAATCCAGACACAGAGCAAGAAGAAATTCGTAAGCCAAGTGTGACAGAACCTTTTGCTGCACTTGCATTTAAAATTGCTACAGACCCATTTGTTGGTCGTTTGGCATTTTTTAGAGCGTATTCTGGTCGTTTGGATGCAGGTTCTTACGTGCTTAATAACCGTTCTGGAAAGAAAGAACGTATATCACGTATCTACCAAATGCATGCTAATAAGCAAAATGCAATTGACTATATAGAGGCTGGAGATATTGGTGCTGCTGTTGGATTTAAATCTATCAAAACAGGAGATACATTAACTGCAGAAAAACATCCTATTGTTTTAGAATCTATGGACTTCCCTGATCCTGTAATTGGTATCGCGGTAGAGCCTAAGACTAAGGCAGATGTTGATAAATTAGGTATTGGTTTAGCAAAACTTGCTGAAGAAGATCCAACTTTTACGGTTCGTTCAGATGAAGCTTCAGGGCAAACTATTATATCTGGTATGGGTGAATTGCACCTTGATGTGATTGTAGATCGTCTTAAACGAGAGTTTAAAGTAGAAGTAAACCAAGGACAGCCACAAGTAGAGTATAAAGAAGCTATTACAAGACCCGCAGAACACAGAGAAGTGTACAAAAAACAATCTGGTGGACGTGGTAAATTTGCAGACATTGTCTTTACAATTGAACCTGCAGATGAAGGTGTAGTAGGGCTTCAGTTCGAGTCTGTGATTAAAGGTGGTAATGTTCCTAAAGAATTTATTCCATCTATTGAAAAAGGATTCAAGATGGCCATGGTAAATGGTCCATTAGCAGGATATGAAGTAGATTCTATGAAAGTAACCCTACGTGATGGTTCTTACCATGATGTGGATTCAGATCAGTTATCTTTTGAATTGGCTGCAAAGCTTGGATTTAAAAATTCTGCAAAAGCTGCCAAAGCAGTTATTATGGAACCAATCATGAAGCTTGAGGTGATTACACCAGAAGAAAACATGGGTGACATTGTAGGAGATTTAAATAGAAGAAGAGGTCAGGTAAGTGACATGGGAGACCGTGCAGGTGCCAAGACTGTTAAGGCTACAGTGCCACTTTCTGAAATGTTTGGGTATGTAACAACACTTAGAACACTATCTTCAGGTCGTGCAACATCAACAATGGAATTTTCACACTATGCAGAGACTCCTTCTAGTATTTCAGAAGAAGTAATCACTGCAGCAAGAGGAACTAACGCTTAATATTTCAGCAATGAGTCAAAAAATAAGAATTAAATTAAAGTCATACGATCATAATTTAGTAGACAAATCTGCTGAAAAAATCGTTAAGACAGTAAAGTCAACAGGTGCTGTAGTAACTGGGCCAATTCCATTGCCAACACACAAGAAGATTTTTACTGTACTACGTTCACCACACGTAAACAAGAAGAGTAGAGAACAGTTTCAATTAAGCTCTTACAAGAGGTTATTGGATATTTATAGTTCTTCTTCAAAAACAATTGATGCTCTAATGAAGTTAGAGCTGCCAAGTGGTGTAGAGGTAGAAATTAAGGTATAAGTGAATGCCTACTTAGGTAGGTATCTCATGATCATGAGGCTTCTGTTTTTTCAGAAGATAAACATGTCCTAAGCTGCGTGCGAGGGAAAAACGGTAAACAAAGTAATATTCGGGGTCGAATTTATTTTGACCCCGTTTTATTTTAAAAAAGGAAAACTGTTGCATGAGCAACGAATTTTAATAATTAATAAATAATAAATTATGTCTGGGTTAATTGGAAAAAAGATAGGGATGACCAGCATCTTTGACGAGAACGGTAAAAATATGCCGTGTACCGTTATAGAGTGTGGCCCCTGTGTTGTTACCCAAGTCAGAACTATGGATGTTGACGGCTACAATGCTATTCAACTCGGTTTCGATGACAAGAAGACTGCCTCTAAAGCTGCCCAAGGGCACTTTAAAAAAGCAGGAACCGTTGCAAAACGCAAAGTCGCCGAATTTAAAGGTTTTGATGAGGAAGTTAAATTAGGTGATACAATCACTGTAGAGCATTTTGCTGAAGGAGAGTTTGTCGATGTGGCAGCCACTTCTAAAGGAAAAGGATTTCAAGGGGTTGTAAAACGTCACGGTTTTGCCGGTGTAGGTCAAGCTACTCACGGTCAACACAACCGTTTAAGAGCGCCAGGTTCTATTGGTGCAGCATCGTATCCTGCGAGAGTATTCAAAGGGATGAAGATGGCTGGACAAATGGGGAACGAAAAGGTGAAAGTTCAAAATTTAAGAGTTTTAAAAGTAGTTGCTGAAAAGAATCTACTTGTTGTCAAGGGATGTATTCCTGGACACAAAAACGCTTATGTAACCATTGAGAAATAATGAAGGTAGCTGTAATAGATAGTAAAGGAAAAGACACAGGTAGAAAGGTTGAACTTTCTAAAGAAGTGTTTGGTATAGAACCTAACAATCATGCTGTATATCTTGATGTAAAGCAATACTTGGCAAACCAACGTCAAGGAACGCATAAATCAAAAGAACGTGCAGAGATTTCAGGATCTACAAGAAAGATAAAAAAACAAAAAGGAACTGGTACTGCCCGTGCGGGAAGTATCAAGTCTGGTGTTTTTAGAGGCGGTGGTCGTATGTTTGGTCCTAGACCAAGAAACTACTCGTTTAAATTAAATAAGAACTTGAAGCGTTTAGCTCGTAAATCTGCCCTTACAATGAAGGCAAATGATAAGGCAATCGTTGTGTTAGAAGACTTAAAATTTGACACACCTAAAACAAAAGATTTTACTGCTGTATTAAAGACTTTAGGTCTTGAGGGCAAAAAATCATTGTTTGTGTTGGGTGAACCAAATAATAATGTATATTTGTCTTCGCGAAATTTAGCAGGTACTGAAGTTGTAAGCAACTCAGAATTAAGTACTTACAAGATTTTGAATGCAAATAGTGTAATACTATTTGAAGGTTCATTGGAAGGAATTGAGTCAAACTTAAGTAAATAGAAACAAGATGAGTATCTTAATAAAACCTATAATTACGGAAAAAGCTACAGCCGATGCGGAATTAAATAACCGTTACGGATTTGTAGTAAATCCAAAGGCCAATAAGGTAGAAATCAAAAAAGCAGTTGAAGCTGCTTATGAAGTTTCTGTTCTTAAAGTTCGCACATTAAATGTCCGCCCGGATAGATCAACTCGTTTTACAAAAACGGGAGTTCAAACTGGTAAAACAAATGCTTACAAAAAAGCAATTGTACAGGTGGCGGAAGGTGATACAATAGATTTTTACGGAGGAGCTGAGTAAGCTTTTCATTTAAACAAAGACAAAAATGTCAGTAAGAAAATTAAAACCAATCACCCCAGGACAGCGTTTTAGAGTTGTAAATGGATTTGACGCCATTACAACTGATAAGCCGGAGAAAAGTTTATTAGCTCCGAACAAAAGATCTGGTGGTAGAAACAGTCAAGGAAAGATGACCATGCGCTATATTGGTGGTGGTCACAAAAAGAAATACAGAATAGTCGATTTCAAGCGTGAGAAAGCAGGAGTTCCTGCTACTGTAGCTTCTATCGAATATGATCCAAACCGTACAGCATTTATCGCTTTATTGAACTATCAAGATGGTGAGAAGCGTTATGTAATTGCTCAAAACGGTCTTCAAGTAGGTCAAAACATCGTCTCTGGCGATGCAGTTGCTCCAGAAATTGGAAATGCTATGGCCCTTTCATCAATTCCATTAGGTACCATTATCTCTTGTATAGAGTTGCGTCCAGGACAAGGAGCTGTTTTGGCTCGTAGTGCTGGTGCTTTTGCACAGTTAATGGCTCGTGATGGTAAATTTGCTACCGTTAAATTACCTTCTGGTGAAACACGTTTAATCTTAGTTACATGTATGGCTACCATTGGTGCTATATCAAACAGTGACCACCAGTTAACAGTATCTGGTAAGGCAGGACGTTCTAGATGGCAAGGTAGAAGACCACGTACAAGACCAGTGGTAATGAATCCTGTCGATCACCCAATGGGTGGTGGTGAAGGGAAGTCTTCTGGTGGACACCCACGTTCTAGAAACGGTATTCCTGCAAAAGGATTTAGAACCCGTTCTAAGACAAAGCAGAGTAATAAATACATAATTGAACGTAGAAAGAAATAAGTTATGGCAAGATCGTTAAAAAAAGGACCGTACGTTCACTACAAGTTAGATAAGAAAGTACAAAACAATGTGGAGTCAAACAAAAAGACAGTGATCAAAACTTGGTCAAGAGCTTCTATGATTACTCCAGATTTTGTAGGACAAACTATTGCAGTTCATAATGGCCGTCAATTCGTGCCAGTATATGTTACTGAGAATATGGTAGGACATAAACTAGGAGAATTTTCACCAACAAGATCATTCCGTGGTCACGCAGGTGCAAAAAATAAAGGTAAAAAATAATAGGCCATGGGAGTTCGTAAAAGAGAAAGAGCAGAACAGATTAAAGAAGCTAAAAAGACACAGTACTTTGCTAAGCTTAATAACTGTCCTACATCACCAAGAAAAATGCGTTTAATGGCGGATTTAGTAAGAGGTGAAAAGATTGATAAAGCACTAAATTTATTAAAATTTAGTTCAAAAGAAGCATCTAGACGTTTAGAGAAATTGTTGTTGTCTGCAATTGCAAACTGGCAAGCTAAAAACGAGGATGCCTCTATAGAAGATGCAGATCTTTTTGTAAAGGAAATTCGTGTAGACGGAGGAACTATGCTAAAGAGATTACGTCCTGCACCGCAGGGTCGTGCTCACAGAATTAGAAAACGCTCAAACCATGTTACATTGGTATTAGGGGCTAACGATAACACACAAAGCTAAATTATAAATGGGACAGAAGACAAATCCAATCGGAAACCGCTTAGGAATAATCAGAGGATGGGAATCTAACTGGTACGGTGGAAACGACTACGGTGATAGATTAGCCGAAGACGACAAGATTAGAAAGTATATTCACGCTCGTTTAAGTAAAGCAAGTGTGTCTAGAGTAATTATTGAGCGTACGCTTAAACTTGTAACCGTTACTATCACTACTGCAAGACCTGGTATTATTATCGGGAAAGGTGGTCAAGAGGTAGACAAGTTAAAAGAGGAGCTTAAGAAAATTACAGAAAAAGAAGTACAGATCAACATTCACGAAATCAAAAGACCTGAGCTGGATGCATTTTTAGTAGGTGCCAGTGTAGCCAGACAAATTGAGAATAGAATCTCTTACCGTCGTGCTATTAAAATGGCAATTGCAGCAGCAATGCGCTTAAATGCAGAAGGAATCAAGATCCAAATTTCTGGACGTTTAAATGGTGCTGAAATGGCACGAAGCGAGTCTTACAAAGACGGTCGTATTCCTTTATCAACATTTAGAGCCGACATAGATTATGCTTTAGTTGAGGCGCACACTACTTATGGTAGATTGGGTGTTAAAGTATGGATCATGAAAGGCGAAGTATATGGTAAAAGAGAGCTTTCTCCTCTAGTTGGATTATCTACGGGTAACCAAAAAGGCGGAAAAGGTGGAAATCAAGGACGAGGTGGTAGTAAGCCACGTCGTAGAAAGTAATTTTTTAAAGTAAAAGAAAAAATGTTACAACCTAAAAGAACCAAGTTCCGTAAACAACAGAAAGGACGTATGAAGGGTAATGCTGGACGCGGAAATCAACTTTCTTATGGAACGTTTGGAATAAAATCTTTAGATTCAAATTTCCTAACGGCTCGACAAATAGAAGCAGCTCGTATTGCAGCAACACGTTATATGAAAAGAGAGGGATCCATGTGGATCATGATCTTTCCAGACAAACCAATTACCAAAAAGCCTTTAGAGGTTCGTATGGGTAAGGGAAAAGGTGGAGTAGAATATTGGGCAGCAGTTGTTAAGCCAGGTAGGGTTTTATTTGAAGTATCTGGAGTACCAATGGAAACAGCAAAAGAAGCATTGCGCCTTGCGGCTCAAAAGCTTCCAGTGAAAACAAAGTTTGTTGTATCTAGAGATTTTCAAGCATAATTTTTGAAACTGTATTATGAAACAATCACAGATAAACGAAGCATCAACAGCAGATTTGCAAGCACAACTTGCAGAAGCTAAAAAAGTGTATTCAGATTTTAAAATGGCTCACACCATTTCACCGTTAGAGAATCCTGTTTTACTACGTACTCACAGGAGAACAGTAGCTAGAATTTCGACAGAACTAACTAAAAGAGAAGTACAATAAGTACCAAGCTGAAAGATGGAAGAATTAAAAAGAAATTTAAGAAAAGAACGTGTTGGTGTAGTTACTAGTAACAAGATGGATAAGTCTATTGTTGTTGCTGAAGTAAAAAAAGTAAAGCACCCTATGTACGGAAAATTCGTTTTAAAAACGAAAAAATACGTAGCACATGACGAGACAAATAACTGCAACGAAGGTGATACTGTAAAGATCATGGAAACAAGACCTATGAGTAAAACCAAATGTTGGAGATTAGTAGAAATCATTGAAAGAGCGAAGTAAGATATGTTACAACAAGAATCAAGACTTAAGGTCGCAGACAACACTGGTGCTAAAGAGGTATTAACCATTAGAGTACTGGGTGGAACTAAAAGAAGATATGCTTCTATTGGTGACAAGATAGTAGTAACTGTAAAAGATGCAACTCCAAATGGTAGCGTAAAAAAAGGAACAGTTTCAACAGCTGTTGTGGTGCGTACCAAAAAAGAGGTTAGAAGAGCAGATGGATCATATATCCGCTTTGATGACAATGCTTGTGTATTATTGAACCCACAAGGTGAGATGAGAGGTACACGTGTATTTGGACCAGTTGCAAGAGAACTTCGTGATAGACAATTCATGAAAATAGTATCATTGGCACCAGAGGTGCTTTAATACGAAAATAAAAATGGCAAAGCTTAAATTAAAATCTGGAGACAATGTAGTAGTTACTGCTGGAGACCATAAGGGATCTGAGGGTAAAATATTACGTGTATTTCTTGAAAAAAACAAAGCAATCGTAGAGGGAGTTAATATGGTAAAGAAACATGAGAAGCCAAGTGCGGCGAATCCTCAAGGTGGAATTACTGAAAAAGAAGCTCTTATACATATTTCAAATCTTTCACTTGTTGATCCTAAAACAGGAACAGGTACACGTGTAGGATATAAAATGGAAAATGGTAACAAAGTACGATTTTCTAAAAAATCGAATCAAGTATTATAGTTATGGGATATTTACCAAGACTTAAGGAAGAATATAAGAGCAGAATAATTGGTGCTCTTAAAGAAGAATTTGGTTACACAAATGTAATGCAGGTACCAAAACTAGAGCGCATAGTTGTGTCTCGTGGTGTTGGAGCTGCTGTAGCTGATAAAAAACTGATTGACTATTCTGTAGAAGAGTTGACAAACATCACTGGCCAAAGAGCTGTTGCTACTATTTCTAAAAAGGATGTTGCTACATTCAAACTTAGAAAAGGGATGCCAATTGGCGCTATGGTTACTCTAAGAGGTGAGCGTATGTACGAGTTTCTTGACAGATTAGTAACTTCATCACTACCAAGAGTACGTGACTTCAACGGTATCAAGGCCACTGGTTTTGACGGAAGAGGAAACTACTCACTGGGTGTAATTGAGCAAATTATATTTCCAGAGATCGATATCGATAAGGTTAAAAAGATAGAGGGTTTAAATATCACCTTTGTAACCTCTGCTGGTACAGATAAAGAAGCGAAATCATTATTAACAGAACTAGGTTTACCTTTTAAAAAGAACTAAGATGGCTAAAGAATCAATGAAAGCCCGTGAGGTTAAAAGAGCAAAAACGGTAGCTAAATATGCTGAAAAACGTAAAGCTTTGAAAGAAGCTGGAGATTATGAAGCATTACAGAAATTACCAAAAAACGCTTCTCCAATTCGTATGCACAACAGGTGTAAACTAACTGGAAGACCAAAAGGGTATATGAGAACATTTGGAATCTCACGTGTAACATTCCGTGAAATGGCCAATCAAGGACTTATCCCAGGTGTAAGAAAAGCATCTTGGTAAATCTAAGTTTTAGTACACAAACAAGATTATAAATTGGTGAAAGGTTTTGAGATAATAGTATCCCAGAAAACCATTACCGCAACTTAATATAAATGAATACAGATGTAATCGCAGATTACCTAACGAGAGTTAGAAATGCAGTAAATGCAGGACACCGTGTTGTTGAAATACCGGCGTCTAATCTAAAAAAAGAAATCACAAAAATTCTTTTCGATCAAGGATTTGTGTTGAGCTACAAGTTTGAAGACGATAAAGGACCTCAGGGGACTATTAAAATCGCTTTAAAGTATGACAAGCTCTCTAAAGATCCAGTGATCAAAAAGATTCAAAGAATTAGTAAACCAGGTTTACGTAAGTACGCAAATTCTAAGGAAATGCCACGTATTTTAAATGGTTTGGGAATTGCTATTGTTTCTACTTCTGCGGGAGTAATGACAGGCAAACAAGCTCAAGCTCAAAATGTAGGTGGTGAAGTATTGTGTTACGTATATTAATCATTAAAGACAAGAACAGATGTCAAGAATAGGTAAAAACCCGGTAGCAATTCCAGCAGGTGTTACAGTTGATGTTAATGAAAACATAGTGACTGTAAAAGGAAAATTAGGAGAGTTATCGCAAGAGTACTCTGATGTTACAATCAATGTGGACGGTGAGCAAGTTATCGTTACACGTTCTACAGATCATAAAGATCATAGAGCAAAACATGGTTTGTATAGAGCTTTAATCTTTAACATGATTGAAGGTGTATCAAAAGGCTGGTCTAAAGAATTAGAATTGGTTGGTGTTGGTTATAGAGCCAGCAATCAAGGACAAAAATTAGACTTGGCTTTAGGATTTTCTCATAACATTGTATTGAATATTGCTCCAGAGGTAAAGGTTGAGACAGTTTCAGAAAAAGGAAAAAATCCAATCGTAAAATTATCATCACACGATAAACAATTAGTAGGACAGGTTGCAGCGAAGATTCGAGGTTTCCGTAAGCCAGAGCCATACAAAGGAAAAGGTGTGAGATTTGTAGGAGAACAAATAAGAAGAAAAGCAGGTAAATCTGCATAAGCAATAGAGAACGTTATGAAATTATCAAAACAAGACAGAAGACAGCGTTTACGTTTCAGAATACGTAAAACTGTAACAGGAACTGTTCAACGTCCGCGCTTGGCAGTTTTCCGAAGTAATAAAGAAATTTATGCTCAATTGATTGATGATGTAAGTGGTAAAACTATCACTGCAGCATCTTCAAGAGACAAAGATATAGATGCCTCTAAAGCAAATAAAGTGGAGGCAGCAAAGTTGGTAGGTAAAGCAATCGCAGAGAAAGCTGTAAAAGCTGGTGTTGACACCATTTCTTTTGATAGAGGAGGTTATCTGTACCATGGAAGAGTTAAATCATTAGCAGAAGGTGCCCGAGAAGGTGGCTTAAAATTCTAAGTAGTATGTATCAGAATTATAAAAACGTAGAATTAGTAAAACCTAGTGGTCTTGATTTAAAAGATCGTTTGGTAGGAGTACAACGTGTAACTAAGGTTACAAAAGGTGGTAGAGCTTTTGGTTTCTCAGCAATTGTTGTAGTTGGAGATGAGAATGGTGTTGTAGGACAAGGATTAGGTAAATCTAAGGATGTTGCAAGCGCAATTGCTAAGGCAATTGAAGATGCAAAGAAAAACTTAGTACGTATTCCTTTAAACAAGGCTTCATTGCCACACGAGCAAAAAGGAAAGTATGGTGGTGCAAGAGTAAATTTATTACCTGCAGCTCCTGGTACAGGAGTTATTGCTGGTGGTGCTGTACGTGCCGTACTAGAAGCAGTTGGGGTACATGATGTACTATCAAAATCTCAAGGATCTTCTAATCCACACAACGTAGTGAAAGCAACTTTTGATGCTTTACTACAAATGAGAAGTGCACAAACTGTTGCAAAACAGCGTGGTATTTCATTAGAAAAATTGTTTAAAGGATAAACAACACTAAGATGGCAAAGATAAAAGTAACAAAGGTAAGAAGTGCGATCAATCGTACCCAAACCCAGAAGAGAACGCTTGAAGCTTTAGGACTTAAAAAAATAGGTCAAACAGTTGAGCATGATGACACGCCAAATATTCTTGGTATGGTAAATAAAGTTAAACATTTGGTTTCTATGGAAACCCTATAAGATATAAACACATGGAATTAAATAACTTAAAACCTGCAAAAGGTTCGGTTAAAAGACAAGGAAAGCGCGTTGGTCGTGGACAAGGTTCTGGAAAAGGTGGCACTGCAACACGTGGTCACAACGGAGCAAAGTCACGTTCAGGGTATTCTAAGAAATTAGGATTTGAAGGTGGTCAAATGCCTCTTCAGCGTCGTGTACCTAAGTTTGGTTTTACTAACATAAACCGTATAGAATACCAAGGGATCAATTTAGATACCTTGCAACAGTTGGTTGACGACAAGAAAATTAAAGGTGCTATTGATTTTGATACAATGGTAACTCTTGGTCTTGCTCGTAAACATGAATTAGTTAAAATTCTTGGAAGAGGAGAGTTGAAAGCTAAATTATCAGTAACTGCACACAAATTTACGGGAACTGCCCAGAAAGCTATTGAAACTGCTGGTGGTGAAGTTGTAACATTATAATAAAAACTAAGGATGAAATTTATTGAAACCTTAAAAAATGTTTGGAAAATAGAGGAGCTACGTAACCGTATAATGGTAACGTTGGGTCTATTGCTTGTGTACCGTTTTGGAGCACAAGTAGTATTACCTGGTATTGACGCCTCAAGACTTGCTGAATTCTCTGGTAAATTTGATGCTGGTGGAATTGGTGGGTTGTTAAATGCTTTTACAGGAGGTGCATTTGCAAATGCCTCTGTTTTTGCATTGGGTATTATGCCATATATTTCTGCTTCCATTGTGGTTCAATTAATGCAAATTGCTGTTCCTTACTTGCAAAAATTACAAAAAGAAGGGGAGAGTGGTAGAAAGAAAATCAATCAAATTACACGATGGTTAACCATTGGTATTTGTTTGATACAAGCACCAAGTTACCTTTTTGGTTTAGAGGCCTTAGGAGTTCCTTCTGCAGCTTTTATATTAGGTAAAACACCAATGTTCTTTGTTTCTTCTACTATAATACTAGTCACAGGATGTGTATTTGCAATGTGGCTTGGAGAGAAGATAACAGATAAAGGAATTGGTAACGGTATATCTATATTAATTATGGTTGGTATTATTGCTACATTACCTTTATCATTTGCTCAAGAATTGGCTTCATCTTCATTGATGTTAGTACTTATTGAACTTGTGATTTGGTTTGTTATCATATTACTGAGTGTACTTTTAGTGATGGCTGTGAGAAAGATCCCGGTACAATATGCACGTAGAACTGCCTCTGGTGAGTATGAAAAGAATATTTTTGGAGCTAGACAATTTATTCCATTAAAGCTAAATGCCTCTGGAGTTATGCCTATTATCTTTGCACAAGCAATTATGTTTGTTCCTAGTTTTCTAGGTGGAGTAAGTTTTATGAAAGAATCTTCTGTAGGACAGTGGATGCAAACAAGTTTTAGTGACATATTTGGACTATGGTATAATATAACTTTTGCGCTTCTAATTATCGTGTTTACATATTTTTACACGGCAATTACAGTTCCTACAAATAAAATGGCCGATGATCTTAAGAGAAGCGGTGGTTTTATTCCTGGTATCAAACCTGGAGGTGAGACTGCAGAGTTTTTAGATAGAATTATGTCACAAATTACATTACCAGGTTCTGTGTTTTTAGCACTCATAGCAATTTTTCCTGCTATTGTAGTTAAGTTCTTAGGAGTGCAACAAGGATGGGCATTGTTTTTTGGAGGTACATCTCTACTAATTATGGTAGGTGTAGCAATAGATACAATGCAGCAAATCAATTCATTTTTATTGAATCGTCATTATGATGGTTTAATGAAAACTGGTAAAAACAGAAAAGCAGTAGTATAATTATGGCAAAACAACCCGCAATAGAACAAGACGGAAGCATAGTAGAGGCATTAAGTAATGCTATGTTTCGTGTAGAACTAGAAAACGGACATATAGTAACGGCGCACATTTCAGGTAAGATGCGCATGCACTACATAAAATTATTACCTGGAGATAAAGTAAAATTAGAAATGAGTCCTTATGATTTAACTAAGGCTCGTATAACATACAGATACTAAAATGAAAGTTAGAGCATCAGTTAAGAAAAGAAGTGCCGACTGCGTAATTGTACGTAGAAAAGGTAGATTATATGTAATTAACAAAAAGAACCCTAGGTTCAAACAAAGACAAGGATAAGTTATGGCAAGAATCGCAGGTGTAGATATCCCTAAGCAAAAAAGGGGTGTAATCGCGTTAACATATATCTTTGGTATTGGTAGAAGCCGTGCCCAAGCTATATTAGAGAAAGCTGGAGTCAGCGAAGACATAAAAGTGAGTGAATGGAACGATGATCAAATCGGGAATATTCGTGAAGCTGTTGGGTCTTTCAAGATTGAAGGTGAATTACGTTCGGAAGTTCAATTAAACATCAAACGTTTAATGGATATTGGTTGTTACAGAGGTATTCGTCACAGAACGGGTCTTCCTTTAAGAGGACAACGTACTAAGAATAACTCAAGAACAAGAAAAGGTAAACGTAAAACTGTTGCAAACAAGAAAAAAGCAACTAAATAATAGATAGCGTTATGGCAAAGACAAATCCAAAAGCGAAAAGCACAAAAAAACGTAAAGTGATTATAGAGTCTGTAGGTGAAGCTCACGTTACAGCATCTTTTAACAATATCATTATTTCGTTAACAAACAAAGGCGGAGATGTAATATCTTGGTCTTCTGCCGGTAAAATGGGCTTTAGAGGATCAAAGAAAAACACTCCTTACGCGGCACAACTAGCTGCAGAAGACTGTGCAAAAGTAGCACACGAAGCTGGAATGAGAAAGTGTAAAGTATACGTTAAAGGACCAGGTAATGGAAGAGAATCTGCAATTCGTAGTATTCACAATTCAGGTATCGAGGTTACAGAGATTATCGATGTAACACCAATGCCGCACAACGGTTGCCGTCCTGCAAAAAGACGTCGTGTATAACTCACACACGTAAAGAGGTGTTGTTTGAAAGCAACTCTTTACATTTTTATTACTACCTTTGCCGGCTGTAATAAGAACAATAATTCAAGATGCCCTGGGGCATCTTATGTTGTAAATAATAAATATCAATCTGAAGATAACAGAAACTAAAGGATTAACGTAAGACCTTAATTTAGTTTTCTCTTCAAAATTTTACTTAAAATGGCAAGATATACTGGTCCAAAAACTAAAATCGCTCGTAAGTTTGGTGAAGCGATTTACGGAGATGACAAAAACTTCGAAAAAAGAAATTACCCTCCAGGGCAACACGGTAATAACCGTCGTCGTGGAAAAAAATCTGAATATGCAATACAACTTGCTGAAAAGCAAAAGGCTAAATATACCTACGGTATTTTAGAGAAGCAATTTAGAAATATGTTTAAAAGAGCAACTGCACTTCCTGGAATTACAGGAGAGGTATTGCTTCAATTAGCAGAGTCTCGTCTTGATAATGTAGTATACCGTATGGGTATTGCTTCAAGTCGTCCTGCGGCAAGACAGCTTGTTTCTCATCGTCATATTACTGTGAATGGTGAAAAAGTAAATATCCCTTCTTACCAATTAAAGGCAGGTGATGTTGTAGCTGTTAGAGAGAAGTCAAAATCTCTAGAAGCTATCGACGCTTCATTATCAAACGCTAACAATGTGTATGAGTGGCTTACTTGGAATTCTGATAAGAAAGAAGGAACTTTTGTTTCTGTTCCTCAATTAATTCAGATTCCAGAAAACATTAACACACAGTTTATCGTTGAATTATATTCTAAATAATAAATAACACACAGTCACACTATGGCAGTATTTAATTTTCAGAAGCCTGATAAAGTTATCATGATCAATTCAACAGATTTTGAAGGGAAATTTGAATTTCGTCCTTTAGAGCCTGGATATGGTCTAACCATCGGTAACGCACTAAGACGAGTATTACTTTCTTCACTGGAAGGTTTTGCAATCACTTCATTACGTATTGAAGGAGTTGATCACGAATTTTCTACCATCTCTGGTGTTGTAGAAGATGTTACTGAAATCATCCTAAACTTGAAGCAAGTTCGTTTCAAAAGACAGATTGACGAGGTTGACAACGAAACGGTAACAATATCTATTAACAGTGGTGAGCAATTAACCGCTGGAGATTTGCAAAAACATATTTCTGGTTTTCAAGTTTTAAACCCAGATATGGTTATTTGTAACATGGATGCAAAAGTGAAGCTTAATTTTGAGGTCACTATAGAAAAAGGGAGAGGGTATGTTCCTGCAGAGGAGAACAAAAAAGCCAATGCGCCTTTAGGTACCATCTTTACAGATTCTATTTACACGCCTATCAAAAACGTAAAGTACAGTATTGAAAACTTTCGTGTAGAGCAAAAAACGGATTATGAAAAATTAGTTTTCGAAATCCAAACAGATGGTTCTATCCATCCAAAAGACGCTTTAACCGAAGCTGCTAAAACATTGATTCACCACTTTATGTTATTTAGTGATGAGCGTATCACCCTTGAGGCTGATGAAATTGCTCAAACTGAAACATACGATGAAGAATCATTGCACATGCGACAGTTGTTAAAAACAAAACTAGTAGATATGGACTTAAGTGTTCGTGCTCTTAATTGTTTAAAAGCTGCAGAGGTTGATACACTAGGAGACTTAGTGTCATTCAATAAAAATGATCTAATGAAGTTTAGAAACTTTGGTAAAAAATCTCTTACAGAATTGGAAGAGCTTGTAAATATCAAAGGCCTTAACTTTGGAATGGATTTATCAAAATACAAATTAGATAAAGATTAATTATAAATGCAAGCATAATTTGCTCCTCAAAAAGAGTTGTAGCAAGATGATTGTTTAAAAAAAATGTCATGAGACACGGAAAAAAAGTAAATCATTTAGGAAGAAAAACTGCGCATAGAAAATCTATGTTAGCCAACATGGCTTGTTCCCTAATTGAGCACAAAAGAATTAACACTACCGTTGCTAAAGCAAAAGCCTTAAAAGGTTTTGTAGAGCCGTTAATTACAAAGTCTAAAGATGATACTACGCACAATCGTAGAATTGTAATGGCTAGATTACGTCAAAAAGATGTAGTAACACAATTATTTAGAGATGTTGCTGTAAAAATTGGTGATCGTCCAGGTGGTTACACCCGTATTATCAAACTAGGTAATCGTCTTGGAGATAATGCAGACATGGCAATGATAGAACTTGTTGATTACAACGAGGTATACAACCCAGGAAAGGCCAAGAAAACCAAATCAACACGTCGTAGCCGTCGTGGAGGTGGTGCTCCTAAGGTTGCTACTCCAGTAGTAGAGGCAACACAAACAAAAGAGGAAGAATAAATGAATTTTCTTCACTAGATATAAAGGGATAAACATTAGGTGTTTATCCCTTTTTTTTTGAACAATGTTTAAAAATTATTATAAGTCGATGATTAAAAAAAACAACTAGAATTGTATTTTTGTGTAACTATTTAAATTATGATGAAATACCAAACAAGAAAAAAGGCACTCATTCTCCTTGCAGATGGTACCATATTCCACGGGAAGGCAGTAGGAGGTAAACAAGGAACTGCTTTTGGCGAAGTATGTTTCAATACAGGAATGACTGGATATCAAGAAATATTTACAGATCCTTCCTATTTTGGACAACTGATGGTTACAACCAATGCCCATATAGGTAATTATGGTGTCAATAGTCAAGAGATGGAATCTGAGGATGTAAAAATAGCGGGTTTGATTTGTAGAAATTTTAGTTATAATTATTCAAGAGACCTTGCAGATGATTCTTTAGAGAATTTTCTAGATCAAAATAATTTACTTGCCATTAGTGATGTAGATACCCGAGCCTTGGTTGGATACATTCGTGATAATGGATCTCAAAACGCAGTAATATCAACAGAGGTTGAAAATATAGAATCACTAAAAAAACAACTGGCAGAAGTTCCAGATATGAAGGGATTAGAACTTGCCAGCAAAGTATCTACCAAAGAACCTTATTATTTTGGAGATAAGGACGCGAGCTATAAAATCTCTGCCCTTGATATCGGTATTAAAAAGAACATCCTTAGAAATTTGGCTCAAAGAGATTGTTACATCAAGGTATTCCCTTACAATTCTTCTTTCTCTGAATTATCTTCTTTTAATCCAGATGGTTATTTTTTAAGTAATGGCCCTGGAGATCCAGAGCCACTAACCCAAGCAATTGCAACAGCAAAAGATATATTAGCTTCAAATAAGCCATTATTTGGTATTTGTTTAGGGCACCAAGTTTTGGCCCTTGCAAACGGCATCTCTACCTTTAAAATGCACAATGGGCATAGAGGTATAAACCACCCTATAAAAAACCTGTTAACTGGTAAAGGAGAAATAACATCTCAAAATCATGGTTTTGCGGTAGACAGACAAGAAACCCAACAACATCCAGATGTAGAGATAACCCATGTACATCTTAACGATAACACAGTGGCTGGTATTAGAATTAAAAACAAGCCTGTTTTTTCTGTTCAGTATCATCCAGAGGCAAGCCCTGGACCCCATGATGCGAGGTACTTGTTTGACCAATTTATAGAAAACATAAAAAATCAATAGCTTCTTTTTAAACCCGGCTGTTGAAATAATAATACAAAAAGCAAAAAAAATACAATTATGAGCATAATCATAGATATTCATGCAAGACAAATATTTGATTCTAGAGGGAACCCAACTGTGGAGGTTGACGTAGTAACCGAGAACGGCTTTGTAGGCCGCGCAGCGGTCCCTTCAGGAGCATCCACTGGAGAACATGAGGCAGTAGAGCTTCGTGATGGAGGTCCAGCTTATATGGGCAAAGGAGTTTCAAAAGCTATTGCAAATGTAAATGGTATTATCTCTCAAACTCTTTTAGGAGTATCTGTTTTTGAACAAAATCAGATAGACCAAATAATGATTGATCTGGATGGAACCCCAAACAAATCTAAGCTAGGGGCAAATGCTATTTTAGGTGTTTCACTTGCTGCTGCTAAGGCTGCTGCCAATGAGCTAGGATTGCCTTTGTACCGTTATATAGGTGGAGTTAGTGCAAATACCCTACCGGTTCCTATGATGAATATTATAAATGGAGGCTCACATAGTGATGCTCCTATTGCTTTTCAAGAATTTATGGTCATGCCAGTGAAGGCAACTTCTTTCTCACAGGCAATGCGTATGGGTTCTGAAATTTTCCACAATCTAAAAAAGGTGTTACATGATAGAGGCCTTAGTACAGCAGTTGGAGACGAGGGTGGTTTTGCACCAACACTTGATGGTACAGAAGATGCATTAGATACCATTAAAAAAGCGGTAGAAAACGCAGGATATAGCTTTGGAGATCAAATTATGGTAGCCTTAGATTGCGCCGCTGCAGAATTTTTTGTGGATGGAAAGTATGACTATAAGAAATTTGAGGGTGATACGGGAGTAATACGTACTAGTAAAGAGCAAGCAGATTACCTTGCCCATCTTGCTGAAAATTATCCTATTATCTCTATTGAAGATGGTATGGATGAGAATGATTGGGAGGGTTGGAAATACCTTACCCAAAAAATTGGGCATAAAGTCCAGCTTGTTGGAGATGATTTGTTTGTAACAAATGTGGAAAGACTCTCTCGTGGTATTGAGCAAGACACTGCCAACTCAATTCTAATTAAAGTAAACCAGATAGGGACTCTAACAGAAACTATTGCAGCAGTAAATATGGCGCACAATGCAGGGTACACCTCTGTGATGTCTCACAGAAGTGGAGAAACAGAAGATTATACTATTGCAGATCTTGCAGTGGCTTTAAATTGTGGTCAAATCAAAACAGGTTCTGCTTCTCGAAGTGACCGTATGGCAAAATACAATCAATTATTACGCATAGAAGAGCAATTAGAGGCAGTTGCATATTTTCCTGGTAAAAAAGCCTTTAAAATTTAAGCCTTTACATTTACTTTTTATACAAAGCCAATGAATCACTAGATTTATTGGCTTTTTTTATCAAAAGAGCGACAGAAAATCTTAAAAAAATTGCTCAAAATTTCGTATTTTTGCAATCCTTTTTAAAAGAATAATTTCAAAAATTTACAATATATGTCAAATAATGCTACACTAGAAATTAACGGAAGCACCTATGAATTCCCGTTAATTACCGGTACAGAAAATGAAGTTGCAATAGACGTTAAAACACTAAGGGCCGCCACGGGTGGTGTAACCACTATAGATCCTGGATACAAAAACACAGGAGCTTGCCAGAGTGCCATTACGTTTTTAAATGGAGAAGAGGGTATTTTAAGATACCGTGGGTATGCTATTGAAGATTTGGCTGATAAAGCAAATTTCTTGGAGGTTGCTTACTTGTTAATTTTTGGAGAACTACCAACTACAGATCAATTAGAGAAGTTTCATGCAGATATCAAAGAGCAAAGTTTTGTTGATGATGATATTAAAAAAATATTAGATGCTTTTCCAAAGTCCGCCCATCCTATGGGTGTGTTGTCCTGTTTAACAAGTGCACTTACTGCCTTTAATCCTTCAACAGTAAATGTGGACAGTGAGGAAGAAATGTATAATGCCATTGTAAAAATACTAGGAAAATTTCCTGTGCTTGTAGCCTGGACTATGCGTAAGAAGAAAGGATTGCCATTAAACTATGGGGATACAAGCCTAGGGTATGTAGAAAACATCATGAAAATGATGTACGAAAAACCAAATGAAGAATACAATCAAAATGATATTTTATTAAATGCATTAGATAAGCTACTGATATTACATGCAGACCATGAGCAAAATTGCTCCACTTCTACAGTGAGAATGGTTGGTTCCTCTCATGCTGGTTTATACGCTTCACTTTCTGCTGGAATATCTGCACTATGGGGGCCACTTCATGGAGGTGCAAACCAAGCAGTATTAGAGATGCTTGAGGCTATTAAAGAAGACGATGGAGATACTAAAAAGTACATGGCAAAAGCAAAAGATAAGACAGACTCTTTTAGACTAATGGGCTTTGGACACAGAGTATATAAAAACTTTGACCCTCGTGCAAAAATTATCAAAGTAGCCGCAGACGAGGTACTTGCAGACTTAGGAATAGAAGATCCAGTTTTAGACATTGCCAAAGGTTTATCTGCCGAGGCCTTGAGTGACCCTTACTTTGTGGACCGCAAATTATATCCTAATGTAGATTTTTACTCTGGTATTATTTACAGAGCAATGGGTATCCCTGTAGATATGTTCACCGTAATGTTTGCACTTGGTAGATTGCCAGGTTGGATTGCACAGTGGAAAGAAATGCGTCAACGTAAAGAACCAATTGGACGTCCAAGACAAATGTATATTGGAGAAAATCATAGAGTATTTAAAGAAATCTCGAAGCGATAAGTTTTCAAAAAGATATCTAAAAGCTCAAAACCTTAGTACTGGTTTTTGAGCTTTTTTGTTTTAAAAAATAGCCTTTCATATTCTCACATTCATAATTAAAATTATATTTGTTATTATGTTACAATTAAATGTCACAAATGAATTTTCAAGGCTTCGAGCTGTTGTTTTAGGGACTGCAAATAGCAATGGTCCAACTCCCACCCTAGAGCAGGCCTATGACCCTAAATCTGCGGCGCATATAAAAGCAGGTACCTACCCTACAAACCAGGATATGATTTTGGAAATGGAGGGCGTTGCTAAGGTATTGGAACGTTATGGTGTAACGGTATATCGTCCTAGCGAGATTGAAAATTACAATCAAATATTTTCCAGGGATATTGCCTTTGTGATAGACAACATCTTTATTAAAGCTAATATATTATCAAATAGAGCTCGTGAGATACAGGCTTTGCAATATGTAATAGATCAAATACACCCACAAAAGGTGGTCACCTTTCCTGAGCAGGTTCACATAGAAGGAGGTGATGTGATGCCATACGGAGATTACCTATTTGTTGGCACTTATTACGGTGATGACTACTCAAGTTATATCACTGCCCGTACCAACATGGCAGCAGTAAGGGCATTGCAGGAGTTGTTTCCAAAAAAAACAGTAAAACCTTTTAATTTAAAAAAGTCAAACACAGTACCTCAAGACAATGCCCTTCATTTAGATTGTTGTTTTCAACCACTTGGTCATGGTAGGTGCATTATCCATAAAGATGGTTTCTTGTTAGAAGAAGAGTATCAGTGGCTCGTGGATTTTTTTGGCCCAGAGAATTGTTTTCATATAGACAAACAAGAGATGTATCACATGAATAGCAATATCTTTAGTATTAGTGAAGATGTGATTATTTCAGAAAAAAACTTTACCCGCCTCAACGCCTGGCTTATAGAGAAAGGCTATACAGTAGAACAAGTTGCCTATGCAGAGATTGCAAAGCAAGAAGGTTTGTTGCGCTGCTCTACTATGCCATTATTTCGGGACTAAGGAGTCTGGTTATGTGGTCAAATGCTGCTTTTTTATTTTCTTGCTGCGATTCTGTTTTTTCCTTTTTGGTTTAACTAAAAGAGTACCTTTGTATTTAATATTTTAAATCTGTGTAGACACATGAAACAAATTACCAACACCATATTAATGATTCGCCCCGTTGCATTTAGAATGAATGAACAAACCAAGGTGAATAATTATTTTCAAGAAGATCTTGATTTAAAATACACAGAAATTAATGCTAAGGCCCAGCAAGAGTTTGACACATTTGTGACAAAACTTCGTGGTGTGGGTGTTGATGTTATCGTTGAAGATGATATCATGGGGCTTGACACTCCAGATTCTATTTTCCCTAACAACTGGGTTAGTTTTCATCAAAATGGTACTGTTGCTTTGTATCCTATGTTTGCTCAAAACAGACGTAGAGAAAGACGTGAGGAGATTATCACTAGACTAGAAAAAGAAGGATTTGTTGTTGAGGGTTTCATGGATTATACCCAGGCAGAGGAGCAAGGGTATTTTTTAGAGGGTACTGGTAGTTTGTTGTTAGACCGTGAAAATGGCAAGGCGTATTGTGCCATCTCTCAAAGAGCAGATGAGGAGCTTATCGTAGAGTTTTGTGAAGATTTTGAGATGGACCCTGTTATATTTGCCGCCAACCAAACAGTCTATGACCAGCGTAAGGCAATCTACCATACCAACGTTATGATGGCTTTGGCTGAGAATTTTGTGGTTATTTGTCTTGATACCATTGATGATAAGCATGAAAAGAAACAAGTGCTTAAACATCTCAAAGAGACCAAAAAGGAGGTCATAACAATCACTGAGGCTCAAATGCATCAATTTGCAGGAAATATGCTACAGGTTTTGGGTGCAAACAATCAAAAATATATGGTAATGAGTGAGGCTGCTCGTTCTAGTTTGAGAAGTGATCAAGTAAAGGCAATCCAAAAACACTGTAAGATTTTAAGTAGCGATTTAACAACTATTGAAACCTGTGGGGGAGGAAGCGCCAGGTGTATGATGGCTGAGGTGTTTTTACCCAAAACCTTGACAAAAGCATAGGGCTATTATTTTTGTGCAATACGTTTAATCATTCCATCAAAAATAAAATAATGAAATGGCAACATGATATACCAATACGCTCTACCAAGTAGGCCCTTTGGTCTAAAGGTTGCTGTTTGATGTAGCACATTGTATTTGTCTATTTTAAATTCTAGCCAGGCCTCTCCCGGTACTCTCATCTCGGCAAAAAGTAATAACCTTTTTTGATTTTTATCTGCCAAGATTACGCGCCAAAAATCTAAGGAATCTCCTTCATTAATGGTGTTTGTATTGGTGCGTCCTCTGCGCAGCCCAACACCACCAAATAGTTTATCTACCCCTCCTCTCAAGCGCCACAGCCAGTTTGCGTAATACCAACCACGTTGTCCTCCTATGGACCAAATATTGTCAAGGGCCTTCTGTGGATTTTCAAGTATGATGCTTTGTTTGTCTTTCACACAACCATTGACGGGGACTTCCACATATTTTTTAAGATCATTTCTAAAACGGCCACTAATCATAGAGTCTTTCCAACTGGAGACCACTTGGTTTTGTTTTATTTTTTTAAAAGCTAACTCTATGGCTTTTTGGTATGATATCGATTCAATTTTTAAAATATCTTTAAGTCTAGTATCACTTGTTATTACCTCAATGCGCATACTATCTACTAAATTAAGTGCCAGTTTGTAGGAGGTTGATGTCACAAAGTAAAGCCAGTAACTTGATAGTTTGGGAGATAAAAAGGGCAGGGTAACGATGGATAAGTTTAACTTTCTAAAACGGGCATATCCCTCCATCATTTCTCTGTAACTAAGCACATCAGGGCCGCCAATATCAAAACTCTCATTGTAACACTCTTTGTTACCAAGGACCCCTGTAAGATAATTAAGTACATCTCTTATGGCTATGGGTTGACACTTTGTTTTAACCCATCTTGGGGTAACCATTATTGGAAGTTTTTCACATAAATCTCTAATGATTTCAAAAGAGGCGCTACCACTTCCCACAATAATTGCTGCTCTTAAAACTGTTACTGCAGCGCTTCCTTGGTATAAAATATTTTCTACATTTTTACGAGACCAAAGATGTTTGGAGAGACTTTGCTCATTGGCAATACCTCCAACATAAATTACTTGCTTGCAATTTGTTGGCTCCAGGTAGGTATTAAAGTTTTTTACTGCACGTTCTTCTTTTTCATCAAAATCACTTGTAGAGGAGCTCATGGAATGAATTAAATAATAGGCGGCTTCTATATCTTTTGGGAGTGCATTTGGTGTTACGGGATTAAGAAAATCTATAACAACTATTTCAATTTGTTTTTTTAAATCCTCAGAAATAGATAACCTATTGGCATCTCTTACAGAACAAACTACCTGATGCCCTTGATCTAATAAAAGTGGAAGTAGGCGCATGCCTATATATCCATTTGCTCCTGTAAGTAATATTTTCAAATCAGCTGTTTTTTTAAAGATACGCAGGACTTGCTGAAAGATAAAACCTTATAAAGGTATTAACGTGATTTTAAGTTTTATTTTCACTTTGTTGACTTACAACCCCTGTCTTGATTGTTTTTTAAAAACACTATCTTCATGTTTTTTAAATTGCAGAATATGAGGGTTTTAAAGTGGGTGCTACTTCTTGGGGGTATTGTTATTTTTTGCTGGGGAATATATTCTATCTTCCAGTCTCAAAAAACTCCTGTAAGTCAACTAATTGGTATGATGGGTTTGTCTGTTGTAGGAGTTTTGGCTAGTCTTGCCATAAAAAATAAGTCCTAGTTGTTATACATCTTCTATTCTGTGGCCGCTTGAGAGGGTTTTTGCAGTAAGTATTTTTTGAACAAAGCGATGTATTTCTTTGTCTTTGGTCCGCGCTTGTATTTTAATAAAATAATCGTCTTTGTAGATAGAATACTCCTCTGCTTTGCCTTTGTAGAGAACCAATTTATAATAAGGAATAACAAGTGCATAACTTTCAAGCAGTGATCTAAAACCAACAATGATACCATTGGGGCGCATTTCTATATTGCACTGATTTCTGTTATTGTCTAGAATAAGTAGGTTGTGAATTTGTATGCTTGTTTGAGTAATAATTAGCTTAGGAGATCCAATACCTTTTAACTTAAAACGCTCTATTAAAGAATAGGGTTTCCCTACCTGCTGGGTAATTTTTTGGTCTATTTGTTTGTTGTTGTACGAGACGTTTACCAGCATATATTTTTATATTAGATTTCTACTACAAAAATAACAAACCAAAGTGCTTTAAAAAAGACTTTAGGAGCTTCAATGTTGTTAGACAACTTTTCTTGTGTGATTGCACCCTTCTATTTTTATTTCTGCAGTTATGACTATTTTCATTTTAAAGAAACAAATAACTGTACCAAAAAAGCCTTAAAAAAACTATCTTTACACCTTTAAAATAAATTCATGACCCTGCAAGATATCCTTAGTAAGAAAGTTAAAGATGCTGTCAAAAATCTTTATGATAACAGCCTAGAAACCGTAGAGTTTCAAGCCACTCGTAAAGAGTTTGAGGGAGATATTACTGTAGTGGTGTTTCCTATGCTGCGTGTTGTTAAGGGCAACCCTGTGGCCATTGGCCAGGCTATTGGCGCCTATTTACAAGAGCATGTAGCTTATGTTACTGGTTTTAATGTGGTAAAGGGTTTTTTAAACCTTGTTATTAGTGATGGGTATTATTTAGATTTTTTTAAAAACACACCCACTTGGGATACCTTTGGTGTAGTAGCTCCAGGTAATGATGCCGTTATGGTAGAGTTTGCCTCTCCAAATACAAACAAACCACTCCACTTAGGACATGTACGTAACGTGTTGCTAGGATACAGTGTGGCTCAAATAGTGAAAGCCAGTGGTAAAAAAGTATACAAAACACAAATTATAAACGATCGTGGTATTCATATTTGTAAAAGCATGCTAGCTTGGCAACGATATGGGAAAGGAGAAACCCCTCAATCATCAGGGAAAAAGGGAGACAAATTAGTAGGAGACTACTACGTACGTTTTGATAAAGAGTACAAAAAAGAAATTGCTGGTTTAATAGCGCAAGGAATTTCAGAAGAAGATGCAAAAAAGCAAGCTCCTATTATTTTGCAGGCCCAGCAAATGCTCTTGCAGTGGGAAGCTGCAGACAAAGAGATTGTCTCACTATGGCAAACCATGAACGGTTGGGTGTATGACGGTTTTGATCAAACCTATGCAGATATAGGTGTAGATTTTGATAAAAATTACTATGAGAGTAACACCTATTTGCTTGGTAAAGAATTTATCCAAGAGGGGCTCTCAAGTGGTGTATTTACCAAAGACCCTGACGGCTCTGTTTGGTGTGATCTCACCGACAAGGGCCTAGACAGAAAAATCGTGTTACGCGCAGACGGAACGGCTGTTTACATGACTCAAGATATTGGAACTGCCATACAGCGCGTTAAAGATTATCCAGATATAAACGGTATGATTTACACCGTTGGAAACGAGCAAGATTATCATTTCAAAGTGTTATTTCTAATACTCCAGAAACTAGGGTTTGGATGGGCTAAAAACTTATTTCACCTAAGTTATGGAATGGTTGATTTGCCAAGTGGTAAAATGAAATCTAGAGAGGGTACCGTGGTAGATGCAGATGATTTAATAAAAGATATGACAGCAACAGCTTGCAGTATTTCTGAGTCTCTGGGTAAGATTGATGATTTTACTACCCAAGAAAAACAAACGCTGTATGCTACCATAGGCCTTGGGGCTTTAAAATACTACATACTAAAGGTAGATCCTAAAAAACGAATCTTATTTAATCCAGAGGAGAGTGTAGATTTTCAAGGCAATACTGGACCGTTTATCCAATACACCTACGCGCGTATTGCATCCATATTAAGAAAGGCATCACTGGCTAACCACCAATCTTTGGAGGGTATTGTTTCCCTTGATCCCAAAGAAAAACAAGTGTTAAAAACACTTCAGTTATTTCCTGAGACAATTCAACAGGCAGCCTCACATTATAGCCCAGCACTGATAGCCAACTATACCTATGATTTGGTGAAGGAGTTTAATTCTTTTTATCAAAATGTTCCCATATTTGCGGCACAAAACAACACAGAAAAAGAATTTAGAGTTGCCCTTTGCGGCGCAGTTGGGGCAGTGATAAAAACAGCATTTTCATTGCTAGGGATCCAAGTACCTAATAGAATGTAATTTCTAAAATAATAGCTGCAATGATATGTTGGGTGTAAAGCCTAAAGAATATTGAGTAACTGTGTTAATATAATTTTCTCCTTGGGGGCTTGTTTGTATTTGGTAGTATCTTCCTAACTCATTCTTTGTGTCAAATAAATTTAGTAATGAGAGATTTATAACTGCATCAAATGTATCATCTAAAGGGGTCTTGTACACTGCAGAGATATTAGTCCTAAAATATTCTTTTAATGTTTGATTGTTAGGGCTGTTGTACTGTATCTGGGGCCCGTTAATGGTATTTATAATTGCATTTTGGTTACTTGGTGTGGTGAAGGGTAGTCCAGAGTGATAATTGGCCCCTGCAGAAATAGTAACCTCTTTAAAGGTATAGGTAGCTATCGCATTTACACAATGAGTAACATTAAAGTTGTTTGGAAATCTCCTAGGGGAGAGGGTTTTAAACTCATAATTGCTATTGATGTAGGTATAACTTAACCAAGTAGTGAAGTTTTTTTGTTTTTTACCAATGGCTACCTCAAGCCCTTGACTTGAATAATTACCAATAGCCTGAGTGTCTTGAAATTGGTTTCTAAAACCTAGATTACGGGTATTTATACCAGCTACTTTTTTATAAAAAACCTCTGCGTTGAGGGTCCAATTTTTTTGAGTATAATCTGTCCCAAAAGATGCTTGAGTACTTTTTAGCAAAGGGTTTTGAATCCCATCTGCCAAGATCCATTGTTTATTTTGTATGCCTAACAATTGATTTTCATTGGCTGTAAATTGCAATACGTTTTGATGTTTTTTCTCGCCAGATATAAATACATTCCAATGTTTTTTTATGCGTTGTGAAAGAGTAATTCTTGGTTCTATTTGCATATCAAAGTTGGATAGATTTGTTGCTCTTACCCCTAGTGTCACTGTAGTGTTGTCATCAAATAGTTGGGCCGTGGTTTGCACGTAAACCCCATTGGTAATTCCTTTTGTTGCGCTGTTTGGAATTGGGGTAGTGTTCTGTGGAGTTTCTAGGTTTTCTATAAGAGTGCTTGTGTGCTGATAGCCAGCTTCAATAGAAAAGTCATCGTTTATCACATAGCTTGTGTCAAACTTTAGGCTTTGTTCTTTTACTTGGTTTTTTTGTAATTTTTGACTTGCTTGTTCTACCTGTGTATTTTGCGAATTGGCTTTATAAGTGCTATTGCTGTAGTGAATCCCTGTGGTGAGTTTCTGGTTCCAATTTCTCAGGTAATTAAAGCCGCTTAATAGGGTGTTTTGCTCTAATTCATTAAAACTTGCTGTTGATATATCATCGGTAAACAAACGCTCGTTAAATTCAAGCCCATTGCTAATGGTCATAAAGTGGTAATTTAATTTGTCTTTTGGCGAAATGTCCCAAAGTGCAGATAGACTAATGTCAAAGAAATTAAAATCTTCATCTGTTGTTCTTAGGGTTTCTTCTTGGGTGTTGTTGAGGTTTGTTACTTCTGTATTTTGAAAGGTTCTTTTAAAAAATGATTTGTAAATAGGGTTACCCAAACCGTTGTTAATTGAGGTTCTTCCAGATCCAACAATTGCAAATGAATTTGTTACCGGTATTTTTATAAAGGCATTGGTGCTGGCTAAATTTATGCCAACACCTCCTTCTATCTCTGGATCAATGGTATTTGTTGGATAGATGTGTACTACTCCAGATACTCCTTCGCTGTATCTTGGATGTGTTCCGTTTTTATAAATAATTACGTTGTCTATAAGGTTTGGATTTAGGGCAGATATAAGTCCAAAAAAATGACCTGTTTGGTACATTCTAATATCGTTCCACAAAATAGTTACTTCATCACTACCACCGGCTCTTATGTTAATGTTTGAAGCTGTTTCATCATAACTTTGAATACCAGGGAGTACCTGCGCAATTTGTAAAACATCTGGCTCTGTGAGTGAGGGTAAAATTTCAAAGTCATTGTTTGTAATTACAATTGCCCCTTTTTTTGTTTTTTCAATTCCTTTTGCTATGTAGCTAGAGAGTGTGATGGTGGGTAATGTATTGATATATCCAAGGTTTATAAAAATCAAAGGGCAATTGCCCTTTGTACTGGCAATTGCTTTATAAATAACTAGTGGTTTTATAAATTGTCCCTCAAAGTATAGTTCTAATTCTTGGGTATCTGCAATGCTATTTATGTTTAAGATTCCTCCACTGTTGGCAGTGTATGTTTTGTTTTCTGAAATAGCGGTAATCGCAAGAGGTTTTGCTGTTTGGATGTCAATAAATGTGGCACAAAAAGAGACCATTTTTTTTGGAAAGGTCACTGTTATATAACGGCTACTAACAAAGGTGAAGTTAATGTTCTCTTTTTCAAAGAACATCTTTAATGTCTGTTTAAGTGTTTGGTTTGTGTTAGGTTTAAAGACCCTACATCTTTTTGCTGTGTCACTGTTGTAAGAGAATTTTACATCAAATACAGTTTCAATTTCAGAGATAGCATCTACAAAAGGTATGGTGTTTTCAGTATTTTGGGCAAGACAGCAATGAGTCCAAAAAAACAATAAAAAACACAAGTATATAAAAGAATACTTATTGTTTTTTAAGGTTATAAATTTGTACTTCATTTTTTGAATCTTTACTAAAAGATAGGTTAAGGGGCTGTGTAACAGTTTGCAGCGCTTGGTCTAGGTTTGTGTGGGTAAAGCTACCTGTGTAACGTAAAGTTACATCAATATTTTTAGTTGTGATGGTAACTTTGTAATGTTTTTCAATTTCCATTAATACGGTCTCAAGGGGCATGTCTACAAAACTACTTTCGTTAAAAATCCAAGTGGGTTTGGAGGTGTATATCTTGTTGTTAACTATCATGGGAGAAAAGCTAAAAGAGTCACCAGCAGCCACTAAGGTGTTTGTTCCATTAGCTTGTACAGAGACAAGCCCTTCAAAACAAGAAACAATTAAAAGATCATTCTCTGTTTTTACATTAAAGCAGGTACCAAGCACACTTACATTTGCCGTTGGGGTAACCACGGTAAATGTTTTGCCTTTTGCCACCTCAAAATAAGCCTCCCCCTCAAGGGTTACCTCTCTTGTAAAGGGCCAGCCATATTTTTTGTAGCTAATACGCCCATTTTCCTTTAATGTTATTTTTGAGCTATCTGGTAATTCTATGGTTTGTGTAGTGGCAATTGGAGCTTGTATGTTTGTAGGCAGTGAAGTTACAAACACACTTGATAGCACCAATAGTATCAATAGTGCCGCAATTTTTAACAGCCTTGGCATTGTAATTACTTTAGGCGTTTTTTGTTGTGGTGAGGTTAATAAAAAAGTGTCTTTCAAGGCTTTTAGTCCAGAAATTGCATCATGCTCAGGCAATACCATAGCTTTAGTGTGAGTATCTATTTTTTTATAGATATCAAAACCTGGCCATTGATTAAGCACCTGCATGTCTGCGGGAGAAGCCTCATTGTTAAGCCATTTTTCTAATGCTTGTTTTGTTTCCATCTACTTGCTTGTTATTGTATAACAGGTTACTTGTTATTTTACCACCTTAAGGGGTTTATAAATTCTCTATTGTTTCTCGTAGTTTTTCTAAAGCATCTAATACTCGCTTTCCAGCAGCTTTCTCTGAAATATTATATATAGCAGCAATTTCTCTATATTTTTTACCCTCTACGCGGCTTAGTAAAAATGCAGTGCGTTGTAATTGGGTGAGACTATCTAGAGCCTTTTGTAATTTCTGGCCAAATTCTTTTTCTTCCAATAGAAACTCAGGAGAGTTGTTGTCCTGTGATTTTTTCACGCCTTGGGTGAATTTAAATTGCACCTTTTTATGTGCTACGGTATTTAAAAAAAGGTTGTTTGCAGTTGTAAAGAGGTAGCTTTTGGCTTTATTGGGAGCAACTTTTCCGCAATTTTGCCATAATTTCAAGAAAGCTTCTTGGGCCAAATCATAAGAAGCATCCGTGCTCTTTGTTTTAAAGAACATAAAGTTTCGTAATGATTGTACCTGCTCTTTGTAGATCTTGTTAAAGACCGCTTCTTGGCAAATATTTGAGTGTTTTTTCATGCTTTGTTGCTGTAAAATTATACAAAAAAATTCAGTATTTTAAATATCTACTCAACTTTGAAACTCCCCAATCAATTAGTATATTTGCGGTTAAATCTTTTGTGATTTTTTAAAATTGTATTTTCTATGTTTGATAATTTAAGTGATAAGTTAGATAAGGCCCTTCATGTGCTCAAAGGGCACGGAAGTATTACAGAGGTTAACGTTGCAGAAACCCTAAAAGAGG
>ERZ1046568.526-NODE-526-length-31264-cov-7.639976_pt1 | contig 31264 bp, 29 predicted proteins | sample MGYA00383092_ERZ1046568 | MGnify/ENA primary metagenome ERZ1046568 (study PRJEB29581, sample SAMEA5548362) | metagenome | biome: marine; feature: coastal; material: water | depth 1 m | study: Short-term variability in the microbial, nano- and picoplankton dynamics... | reverse complement strand
TGTAGCACCAAGAAGTCTAATACCATTTGTTAACTGTAAATTAAACTCTGGTAAAATATAAGTACAATGCGAAAGCACTACAAGTATTATAGCTAAAGCCCTAATAGCATCTAAACCAAAATTTCTGTTGGGATGATTCCACATAATACAAATGTAATATTATGAAGCAATTAAACTAGAATAAGCTTTTTATAACAGCTTCATCGGTGACACCTTCTGCTTCTGCTTTGTAGTTTTTGATAATTCTGTGACGTAATATTGAAGTTGCCACAGCTTGAACATCTTCTGCATCTGGAGAAAATTTACCATTGGTTGCCGCATGGGTTTTAGCAGCTAATATTAAATTCTGTGAGGCACGTGGACCTGCTCCCCAATCTACATATTCCTTTACTAAATTAGCTGCTGTATCGCTATTTGGTCTTGTTTTACTTACCATAGCTACTGCATATTCAATTACATTATCTGCAACAGGAATGCGACGAATGACATTCTGAAAGTCTATAATTTCTTGAGGTGAGAATAAAGAATTAACTGAAACTTTTAAATCTGTTGTTGTAGCTTTTACAACATCAACTTCCTCCTGAAACGATGGATACTCTAAATTTATGGCAAACATAAAACGGTCTAACTGTGCTTCAGGTAATGGATATGTTCCTTCTTGCTCAATTGGGTTTTGTGTTGCTAAGACAAAATATGGTAATTCTAATTTATAATTATGACCTGCAACAGTAACTGCACGCTCTTGCATAGCCTCAAGTAAAGCAGCTTGAGTTTTTGGTGGTGTTCTATTAATCTCATCCGCGAGAATAATATTAGCAAAAATTGGTCCTTTAATGAATTTAAACCTTCGGTCTTCATCTAAGATCTCACTACCTAATATATCACTAGGCATTAAATCAGGTGTAAACTGAATACGTTTAAAATCCAAACCTAAAGCTTGAGCAATAGTATTAACCATTAAAGTTTTTGCCAAACCAGGAACTCCTATTAACAAAGAATGTCCCCCAGAAAAAATTGAAATTAATATCTGATTTATAACATCTTCTTGTCCGACAATAACTTTTGCAATTTCTTGTTTAAGGGCTTTGTGTTTTTTTACAAAGTTCTCAATAGCAGTTACATCCGACATATTATCTATTTTTTAACCAATTACCCGTAAACTCACAATCTCTATACTCACCATTAATCTTTACGAACGTAGATTCAATAGTTTCTTTTTGCCATTTTGTAATAGCATCAAAATGTTTATCCTGTAAGGCTAATTTTTTAATTTTTAGGTAGTCTTTTGCAAAATCTGCTTCATGATCATTAATTCTATCAGTGACCATCATCAATTTAAATTTAATAGGGTTTTCTCTATCACCGTCTTGTATTACTGGACTCACCTCATTATCTTTTAAATCTTGAACCTGTGCATAAACGTCTGGTTCCATTTTGGTCAATTCAAAGTTAAAATCTTGTGTTATTGGATTTATCATTCTTCCACCTTCATTTTTAGTCTCCTTTTCATCAGAAAACTCTTTAGCAGCTTCAGTAAATGTTACTGAACCTTCTAATATTTTAACTCGAATATCATTAATTTTTTTTTGAGCAGCTTCAATAGCATCAGGAGTTATCTCTGGTCTAATTAAGATATGTCTAACGTCGTACTCTTGTCCTCGTATTTTTTCAAGTAGAATGATGTGGTAACCGAATATGGATTTGAAAGGGTCAGAAATTTGACCCTCTTGAAGTGAAAATGCAACATCTCTAAACTCTTTAACCATTCGTGGTCTTTTTCTGTTTAAAGTATATAAGCCTCCTGTAGCTTTTGATCCAGTATCTTCTGTAAAAAACAATACTTTAGTGGTAAAGCTTGCACCGTTATCTTCAACATCTTTTTTAAATCCTTTTAGCTTTTCTATAGTTGCGTTTTTAGACTCTTCTGTAATTTCAGGTATAACAACAATATTTGAAATCTGTAATTCTGTACCGAAAGTTGGTAAACCATTTTCGCTAGATTTCAATTCATTAAAAAACTGTCGAACTTCTTCTGGTGTGATTTCAACTTCACTGATTACCTTATCTCGCATCTGAGAAGCTAACGATTGATTTTTGTTAATTTCATAGATTTCTTCTCTTAATGCCTCTTCTGAATCTTTTTTGTAAAAATCTAATAGTTTAGTCATTGAGCCATCAAATTCTCCTAAAATTCCTTGCATTTGCTGGTCAATTTGTGAACGAATTTGCAATTCATTAATCACAATACTATCTTGTATAGCTTGATGTGCATAAAGTTTTTCTTCTAAAACACTACCAAACAATTCACAATCAGTGATATCGCCTAAGTTTCCACCAGCTGCTTTTATTTGAGCTTTTCTTCTATTTACTTCTGAATCTAGAATAATAAAATCTCCTACAACTGCTGATACACCATCAGCCTTGATACGGTTCCCTGTTAGTTTTATCTCTTTAATCTCGGAAGTTTTAACCTCATCTTTAATAATTTCTTGAGAAAACCCTAAAAGCACAAAACTCCCAAAAAAAACTGAGAGTATATTTTTATTTATAGATTTCAAATTGTTTATTTTTAATAGCATCTTTAGTAATTTCATTTTCTATTTCCTTGATCAACTCTAATTTACGCTTATTGTTTATGATTTGTATTACCGTTGGTTTTACATAATCTAAAGGCGCATAATCGCCGCGTAAAAGTACATCATTAATTTGAATCAAATATAGGTTTAATGAGTCTTTGAGTTGTACAAAATTAGATTTTTTTAACAGTTGATTTTTATTGCTTTGGTTTGCTACAGGTATCTTTTCTATAACCTGTGAAGCTCTTACCCAAACTGAATCATTTAGAGAATAAGACCTAAACTGGACAGCAATGGAATCTAAAAATACTTTATCATTTTTTTCAAATTTTTTAAATTTAGATTTTATACCTTCTAAATTCACAGCATTTTGTGGTAAGTTTATATATCGAAGTTTTAACAACTCGTCATTAAGTTTAAAAGACTCTTTATTTCTTTGGTAAATTGTATCAGCTTCTACTTTTGATACTGTTGTATCAATAGACCTTTTTACTAAGGCTTCTAAATAAGCTTTTGTATATAAATCGTTTTCATATTGCTTTACTAAACTATTAAAGCTTTCTTGTTGTTTTTCTGGCAAGTTCAGTAATGCTTTATCCATTAACAACAAGTTACTTGCCCAATTGTTAATGTAATTATTTGCTAACAAAGTGCAATCGGCCTTTGAAACATTATTGGGTATTATATGTTTAAGGTCTTCCTTATATAAATACGAATTATTTACTCTTGCTACAGCATCATCAATTTTATCAGAATTAAAACGGTCACAACCATAGATTATAACTGCTAAAAGAATTATATATGATATTTTAGTTTTCAATTAATTATTCAGTTTTGATTTTATACGTTTAAGTACTTTGTTATTAACATCTACCCTATATTTACGTCGTAAACCTTCCAGCCATTGTTCTTCAATTTGGTTTTGATAATCATTAACCACTTTACCTCGAGCTTCCTTTAAAGTTTTTAATCCTGAAGGTAATACTTCTTTGATATCGTAAACTTGGAAACCTTGGTTATGTTCATATACCATAGAAGTTCCTTTTTTGAATTCTAAATCTTCAGGTAATTTAGGATTATATTTTTCAAAAAGACCAGATGTAAATATGATATTTTTCTTCTCGTCAGTATTGAGAATTGTCTTGATATTATTTACAGTTTTACCGCTGCCAATTAAATTCTTGACTCTTTCGGCTATTTCTTTAGTCCCAGCTGAGGCGATCACTACATCTACTCTATCTTCCCATTTGTATTTAGACTTATTGGTGTTGTAATAATTTTTAAGTCCTATTGAATCCTTCGAAGCTTTATTCCATATTTCCTTTTCCATCAATTCAAAAAGTAACAAACCATCTTTATACTCTTTTAGTATATCTGCGAAATCTTCGTTTTCATTTACAAGATTTTTTTCTCTAAAATCTAATACAGATTGCTCATAAAACAATTCAAACTCAGTTTTTAAAACTTTTTTTACAGTGGTTTGTTGACGCATATAATTGCGTTGTTTCGCCTTTAAGTACTGGAGAAAATCATTATTAGTATAAATAGAATCGTTTACTGTTATTACTTGGCTTTCGGTTTTGAAATCTTTAGGTAAATTAAATTTACCAGAGAAATAAGCATCTTTTAATATGGGTTGAAAATATGATATGACTTTAGGGTTCTTATTAATCTTATATCGCTTAGCAAGTTCTTTAACCATAGCACTATTGATTAATTTGGAACGTGCATCTCGTTTTACCTGAGATTCTAATTTCGGTTTTAATTCGTTGAATGATTGAATGGGTTGTTTATCTATGAGTTTGATTATATGCCAACCAAACTTTGTCTTTACAGGCTTTGTTATTTCATCTTTGTTCAATGCAAAAGCAGCATTCTCAAAAACAATTGATGAGAGTTGACCACTTTTAAAAGCCCTTAATTTACCCCCATTTCGAGCCGAACTCTTATCGTCAGAAAATTGTTTTGCTAATGCCTCAAAATTTTCACCTTGTAGTAATTTTTTATAAATCTCATTGATGCGCTCTTCCGGATTAATCGTGGTGTCGTTTTGTTTTACAGACACCATAATGTGAGCAGCTGTTGCTGTACCTCGAGATGGTCTTTTTTCATCTACCTTGACAACATGATATCCGAAATCTGTTTTAAAAGGCATTGATATTTCTCCTGGATTAGTATTGTATGCTGCAGATTCAAAATCATAAACCATTTTAAAAGCTGAAAAATAGCCAAGATCTTCAACTAAAATTGACTCCCCATTATGATACTTTGTTTTAGCAACTTCAAAACCCTCATTAGCTAAAATTTTTCTATAATCTAATAATTTATTATATGTAATAAGCGTATCTTCCTCTTCTGTATTATTTATTATTAGTATGTGATAAGCTTTGATATCATATCGCATTCTATCGTAAGCTTCTTTTACTAAAGCTTCAGTAACTTGGTTATCTGATAAATAGTTTTTGGTAAGTTGCTTTTTATAATTTTCAAATTCTCTCTTATAATTTGCATCCTCGTTTAAACCAAGATTTTCGGCCTCTTTTAGTTTTAATTTATAATTTACAAACAACTCAAGATAATTATCTAATTGTTTTTGATTTTCGTCTTTAACAAGGTCTAGATTTTTATTATAAAGCTTTAAAAACTCTTTTGAAGATACTGATTCACCTTCAATAGTTAACAGAGTTTCTTTCTTTTGAGCAAAAGAAAAATTAAAACAAATAATTAGAAATAAAACTCTAAGTAATTTAATATGCATAACTGTAATGTTCTTATATGAGATTTGAATAGTAATATAAACTTAATAAGCTCAACAAAAATAATATAAATAGCCTAGTATACAAGTTGTCAATTCATAACATGTTTTACACTTGATTATTATTCTTTACACATCTATTATCTCTATTTTTATAGTATATTTAAAATGATTAATTAATCAGATGCGAGAATTAAAACTTATTTGGGATTTCAAAGGTCCGGCTGGTCAAAAAACTGCTGAACATCACCTAATACATCTCAAAGAATATATCAAAAACCAAAAATTAGATATTACCACAACTGGTGTTGAAAACATAAGCGATATGCATAGTATCGCTTATTTGGTTGTTGATGAAGATGAGATGAGACCAATTAGAGATACATTAAAACCTCATCGCGGTCAAGTCTATCAGGGATAAAATCTTGTAAAGAGTACCTAATCAGCTTTTGATTATTTAAATAACCTTTTAAATAAAGCAGAAATAAAGTTTTTTGATGGCACAGATGTAATAATTTTAAAATCTTCCCAAAGATTAGATTCTTCATCTAAAAACCTAAAAATTGTTTTGACATTTGTCTTTTTAAACAAACTCGAAAATAAAGTTGAGCCACTTTCATTATGGTTAGCCAAAACATCTAAAAAAAGTAAATCGTAAAACCAGAACTTAGATTTACTCTTGTATTTTGAAATATCTTTTCCACTTTTAAGAAGTTTAACAATATCTTTAGTTTTTTTTGTTGTAGACCTAAATGTATAACCAGTACTTGCTTTAGTCCAACCACCAGCTGTACCAATATTAAAAATATTTGACGTGTTTAATTCTGTAAAATCATAAGAAGTCATTGGTATTGAGCCTTTTTCAGTCTCAATTATCTTATAATCATTAATACCGTTTTCTTTTAGGTAATATTTGATTGCATCCTCATATTCAGAAACCTCAAGTAAATCTTTTGAGAACAAGGTATACTCAAATAAAGCTGTCTGCTTATCCATTGGCAATACATACATGAAACGGGTATTTCCTTTCTGTGGAACAGAAAAATCCATAAATGTTGCTATAGTGTCGTCAAAAGTATCAACTTTAGTTTTTATAAACCAACCAATAAAATGCTGTTGTAAAACAGGATATTTATTTTGTTTTAAATAGGATGTATTTGGTAAACTATTAAAGACTTTATTTGCAGAAAAGGATTTTAAAGTCGTTGTAACTAATACTTTATTGTCAACTATTTTATGGTTAAGAACTGAAGTATTAATAAATTCTATATTAGATTTTGTGTTTATTTTATTCCACATCTTTTTATAAAATGTTTCGCTACGAATCATTTTATAACAATAGGGTGAGATATTAATAATCTCAGAAAATGATTTATCGCTAAAAAACACACAATCCCAAGTCTTACCTATAATATCATCCCATTCGCCAAGACCTTCTTCCCAATAAGACCATGTCCTGTCATTACCTTTATCAGTGTCTTTATCTAAGATTAGAATAGATTTATTATCAAAAAACAGATCACTAGCCATTCGATAAGCCAACATTAATCCCGATGCACCAGCACCTAATATGATATAGTCATAGTCTTTCATTTAATAGAACAAAAACACAGAAAAAAAAATGGTTATTGAAATCAATATATGCCAAGAAATTGATATGTTGGTTTTTACTTTAAAGTATTGATAACCCAAATGCGCTCCGAAAGCTGTTATTAGCCAACCGATATAATTTTGTAAAGGAACTGCAGCACCTTCAAACTCCCAAAAATCAAATCTTGGTGCAGAGACTTCTAAAATCAAATCTAAAATCGTCATTAAAGCACCACCTATTATTGAAGAAAATATTCTGTTTTTAGATATAAGTTTAGCCACATCCGCAGTTACTGCTGTCAACAACGACCAATTGACACATATAATTAGAGGTACGCCAAAAACCTTATAGCCCAAATTTTCTCCGTAGGCATAGTTTCCAAAAATAAGGCCATAATTAACACCTAGAGCTTCTGTAACAAAACCTATAAAAAAAGGAATACTTAATGCAACTATTATTTTGGGTTTTAGGTTTTCTATGTTTATTACAAGAATGACAAAGGTCAATAACAGATTAAGAGGCGTTTTACTTAAAAACCAATCCGTATAATCTTCATTAAGAATACCTAAAATTCCTGAAATGCTAAAAAGCCAAATCAAAAAAACTGAAAAGTGATGTACAAACTTCTTATCAAACATTAGTTGGATTTTTCTATAAGTTCTGAAACTATTTTACCTGAAAGTAGGCAAAGTGGTATGCCTCCACCTGGATGGACACTACCACCACAAAAATAAAGATTTTTAATGCTGGATTTAAAATTAGGGTGTCTTAAAAAAGCCGCATACTTATTATTACTTGATGCACCATATAACGCACCTTGATAACTTTGTGTTTTTGATTCAATAGTGCGTGGGTCTAAAATAGATTCAAACTCAATAAGTTTTGATACATCTTCTCCAAGTAGACGACTTAACTTAGCTGTAATATTCTTACGAGTACGTTCTATTATCTTGTCCCAATTTTGTCCTGTATTACTAGGCACATTTACCATTGTAAACCAATTTTCACAATCTTTTGGAGCATCAGATTTTTCGTCCTTAGATGTAATATTTACGTAAACTGTTGGGTCATCGTGTACATCTTTTTTATTGAATATATAATCAAACTCAGTTTCATAATCTTCTGAAAAAAAGATATTATGTAAATCTAGTTGTGAGAATTCTTTTTTAATACCCCAATAAAAAATTAGTGCAGAACTACTTCGTGGTTGCTGCAATATCTTTTCTGGTGCTTTATGATCTTTCAATAATTGACGATAGGTCGGTACCACATCTGAATTTGAAATTACAATATCTGCTTTGACCCATTCACTTTCTGTTTTAATACCTATTACTTGTTTATTTTCAGTAAGTATTTTTTCAACTTTGGTATTAAATTGAAAATCAACACCAATATCTTTTGCTAGTTGATACAAACTCATGCTTATAGAATGCATACCGCCCTTTGGAAAGTATGTTCCAAAATATTGCTCTAAATGTGGTATCATAGACATTATACCAGGCGTCTGGTATGGCGATGAACCATTATAGGTTGCGAAACGATTAAAGAATTGAATCAAACGTTCATCCTTTAGCATTTTGGTATTATATGCATCTAACGTTGTGTCAATATCTAAACTATTGACTTTAAATATTGCTTTGAGTGTATCCTTTGACAAATACGTGTCAAATTTATGTAAGGATTTTTCTAAGAAAAGTGAAGCCGTTAAATCGTATTTCTTTTTACTTTGACTGAAATATTTTCGTAAGTCTTCAGCATTAATGTTAAAGGTCTGTTCTGCATTTTTAGCAAACTCGTCTTCATTTGCCACTGCTGTAAATGTAGTTCCATCTTCATAAAAATAGTTACAAACAACGTTCTTCTTTTTATATTCGAAGTAATCAGAAATATTGGTTTGGGCTATTGCAAATAAATCCTCTACGAATTGGGGCATTGTAAACAAGGATGGCCCCATATCAAAACGATAGCCTTTGTCTTTAAATGCTGTAAGCTTTCCTCCTGGGTATGAGTTTGCCTCATACACTGATACAGAATAGCCTTGAGATTTTAAACGAATAGCGACAGCAATACCTGCTATTCCTGCGCCAATAATAACAACGTTTTTATTTATCATATGAGATGTAAATATACAATGAAATGAATAATAGTGTTATAGCTTACAATACTAAAAAAAGTTAATTTATTTACGCTCACAAAGTATAATATGTTATTCCGGTTTACATTATTTCTGATAATACAAATACTTTATTTTAACTAAATTAGCTGATATCGAAACTAACCAATCCATTAATATCATGTTTATTCACAAACTACGGGTAGATTTTCTCAAATCTAAGTTTACAATTACAATGTTTTTGTTTCTAATAGGTACAACTTACCTAAGCGCACAAGATGAAGTCACAACTGAACAAGCACTGCAAAGTTTAGCTTTTAGAGTAATGATTGTAATCATTGCTGCTGTAATAGCCTTTATATCAAGAGCCTTGTTAATACTTAGCTTAAATAAACTAATGTTGTTAAAAAAGAGAATCACAGAGACATAGATGCTATCATAAAATTACTACTATCTGCTAAGATTCCAAGTTGAAATTTGTGTTCTGATTTAAATTTTATTCAATAGCTTTAAGCTCTATAAAATCACAAAACTAATGAGTATATCTAATCGTCGTTCATTTATCAAAAAAATTACTGCTGCTTCAGCAGCAACATTAATTATTCCACAGCTATATGCAGAAAATAAAAAACGTCTTAAGCCCCTTACAGATTTCAATTTAAATGACAGTTCTGAGGATTTTTGGGAAACGGTAAAAGTGCAATTCCACTTTGACGATGGTTTATACTATTTTAATAATGGTTCGTTAGGACCGTCACCTATTTCTGTGCAAGGTGCTACAAATAGTTACAGAGCGACTTTAGATGCGTTTCCGTCAAGGTACATGTGGGGTGCATGGCAAGAAGAGAAAGAGAAAGTACGTAAAAATATAGCAAACTTATTTTCGGTAGATAAAGAAGAAATTGCCATTACACATAACACTACTGAAGGTATGAATCTTATTGCAAAAAGTATGGATTTACAACCTGAAGATGAGGTCATACTATCTAACCATGACCATACTAGTGCATATATTCCATGGGAAGTCTGGCAAGAAACAAAAGGTGTAAATTTAGTAAGACCTAAATTACCTTTACTTCCAAAATCAGTAGCGGAAATCGTTGCTATATATGAAAATGCAATTACATCAAAAACAAAAGTCATTAACATTTGCCATATGGTTAACACCAATGGTATGATCATACCAGTCAAAGAAATTAGTGAAATGGCTCATAAAAAAGGTGTTCTAGTCGCTGTAGACGGTGCACAAACAGCTGGTATGTTTTCCATAAACCTAAAAGACTTAGGTTGTGATTTTTATACAGCTAGCGCTCATAAATGGTTATTTGCACCTAAAGGTATTGCTGTCTTTTATGCCAAAAAAGAAAGTCAACATTATTTAAAACCTTTGATGGTTGCAAAAGGCCACAAAGACAATAGTATAAGACGTCTAGAAAACTATAATACCCGAAACTTACCCGAATATTTAGGTCTTGGTGATGCTGTAGCATTTCATAATTCTATTGGTGGAAAAAAAATAACCGAACGTTCTTATGCCCTTAAAACCTATTTTAGGAGTAAAGTTGATAAAAACCCAAAGTTTAAACTAAAAACTCCAGAAAATGATGGTTTATCTTGTGCTATACAAACTTTAGAAGTTGTTGGGCAGCCAGTATCTAAAGTAAAAAAGCGCTTGTTTGAAGATTATGGTATTGACACCAGACCCATGTCATCGTATGGTTTAAATGGAGTCCGGATTTCATTCGGACTATATATAACAAAAAAAGACATTGACTATTTAGTTAATGCCCTAGAAACTATAGCTTCTTGATTTTTTTATCTAGAATAATTAGGCGCTTCTTTTGTAATCGTTACATCGTGTGGATGACTTTCGTTAATACCACTAGCAGTAATTTTTACAAAACGTCCTGTTTCTTTTAAAGTATGAATATCTTTAGAGCCACAGTATCCCATACCTGCTCTAAGACCACCAATAAATTGGTGAATACTTTCAAACAATTCGCCTTTGTAAGGTACACGACCTACAATACCTTCAGGAACTAATTTTTTAATATCATCTTCTACATCTTGGAAATAGCGGTCTTTACTACCTTGTTTCATAGCTTCAACAGAACCCATTCCGCGATAAGATTTAAACTTTCGTCCTTCATATATTATAGTTTCACCTGGGCTTTCTTTTGTACCCGCTAGTAGTGAACCTAACATCACGGTATCTGCACCAGCTGCAATCGCTTTAGGGATATCACCTGTGTAACGAATTCCACCATCAGCAATGACAGGAACACCAGAACCCTTAATAGCTTCAGCAACTTCTAAAACAGCAGAGAATTGAGGAAAACCAACACCAGCTACGACACGCGTAGTACATATAGATCCTGGACCAATACCTACTTTGACAGCATCTGCTCCAGCTTTAACTAAATACTTAGCTGCTTCTCCTGTAGCTATGTTACCTACAACTACTTCTAACTCTGGAAACTTAAACTTTATGTCTTTCAAAATACTAACAACACCTTTTGTGTGCCCATGAGCTGTATCTATAATCACAGCATCTACGCCAGCATTAACTAAAGCTTGTGCTCTATCTAACGCATCACCTGTAACACCAATTGCTGCTGCTACACGTAATCTACCGTATGTATCTTTATTTGCAATCGGTTTTTGAGTCACTTTAGTAATATCTCGGAAAGTAATTAAGCCAACCAATTTATCGCCATCAACAATTAATAATTTTTCAATTTTGTTTTCTTGTAGAATTAACTCTGCATCTTTCAGGGAAGTTCCTTCTGGAGCGGTGACAAGATTTTCACTAGTCATAACCTCTACAATTGGTCTTTCATTGCGATGTTCAAAACGTAAATCTCTATTTGTAACAATACCCTTGAGCAATCCATTATCATCTACTATTGGAATACCACCTATACTATGTTCACGCATAGCATTCTTTGCATCACTAACTATAGCATCCATTGGTAAAGTCACTGGGTCGATTATCATGCCACTTTCAGCGCGTTTAACCTTACGTACTTTCATCGCTTGCGCTTGAATAGTCATGTTTTTATGTAAAACACCTATTCCTCCTTCACGAGCCATAGCTATTGCCATACGACTCTCTGTAACCGTATCCATAGCTGCAGATACAATAGGTACATTAATGGTAATGTTTCGTGTAAACTTTGATTGAATACTTACTTCTCGTGGAAGTATTTCGGAATATGCTGGAACTAATAGGACGTCATCGTATGTAAGACCTTCTCCTAAAATTTTATTGTTGTGTGCTTTCATGATGCAATTAAAAATATAATTGCGTACAAATATAGTATTATTAGTAAAATAGAGTTATAAATTCTAAATTTTATAAATACAAATATCACAATATCAATATTTTATATTTTTTATTTTTATTTATTCTAAATAAACTTGCACAAAGTCATTTTTGGTTTTAATTTTGCGGTCTGAAATGAAATATTATTTTTAATCAGTCTAAATAAAAGAAAATGAAACTAAGATTATCACAATTTTTACTTTTTACTTCAAGTTCACTTATGCTAAATGCACAAGATTATAAAAAAAAAGATAGTATTCAGAAATTGGATGAAATTATCATTAATACCAATTATATATTTGGTAATAAGTACGTAGCAAAAAACCGAACTGGTGCATCATATTATATATCACCTAAAGAATTAAAAAAATATAACTATACCGATATTAATCGTGTGTTACGTTCAGTACCGGGTGTAACTTTTTATGAGGAAGATGGATTTGGATTACGTCCAAACATTAGTTTACGAGGTACATCCCCGCAGCGAAGCGCTAAAATCTCTATCATGGAAGATGGTGTTTTAATTGCACCTGCGCCTTACAGTTCACCTTCGGCTTACTATTTTCCATCGGTAGCACGTATGGAAGCCGTAGAAGTTTTAAAAGGAAGTAGCCAGGTACAATATGGTCCATTTACAACTGGCGGTGCTATTAATATGGTTTCCGCTCAGATTCCTGATGAGTTTGGTGGTCGAATCCTTGCTAACTATGGCGCTTTTAATACACGACGTTTATACGCTAAAGCTGGTGGAAAAAATGGTCAGTTTGGTTATGTTGCTGAATTTTTAAACTATGGTTCAGAAGGATTTAAAAATCTTCCTAATGGAGAAGATACTGGTTTTGATATTAATGAAGTACTTGCAAAAGTAAGTTACATTAGTAAAACTGAAGCTAAATACCAACAATCTTTTGAGGCTAAATTTCAATATTCAGATGAAGTCTCTAACGAAACCTATTTAGGACTAACTGAAAACGATTTCGAAAATACTCCATATGAACGTTATGCGTCGTCTCAAGACGACCAGATGGTAGCAGAACATTTACAATTTGTATTATCTCATCAAATTAATTTTAACAAAAATTTCAGAATAACAACTAATGCTTATTTAAATAAATTTAAACGTAACTGGTTTAAATTAGATGATGTTGTATTTAATGGAAATAAACAAAAAATAGCCAAAATTATAAGTAATCCAACATCATTTGCTAATCATATGGACATCGTTCGTGGTGACGTAAACTCAAGTGCAGACGCTCTATTATTAAAAGCTAATAATCGCGAATACTATTCAACTGGTATACAAACAAAACTAGATTATCACTGGTATGGCGATAATACATTTCATGATTTAGAAATTGGTTTGCGTTACCATTATGACGAGGAAGATCGTTTTCAATGGGAAGATGGCTATAGAATAAATAATGGACAATTGGACAGAACGTCTGAAGGTCCAAGAGGTGCTCAAGGTAATAGAATTAGTAGTGCTACAGCATTTGCTGCTTATGCTATGTATAAGTTAAAATGGAATGATTTAACCTTTACACCAGGTTTACGTTATGAAAATATTCTTTTGGAACGTGAAGATTTTGGTAGTAGTGACCCAACAAGAATTGGTAATAATATATCTACTAGAGAAAATAATGTAAACGTTTTTATTCCTGGTATTGGATTTAACTTCGCATTTACGAAAGACATTTCTTTATTTGGTGGTGTACACAAAGGATTCTCACCGCCAGGAAGTTCAGATGGTGAAGAACCTGAAGAAAGTATCAACTTTGAGTTAGGCTCGCGTTTTGCTATTGGTCAATTGCGAGGAGAACTTATTGGTTTCTTCAATGATTATAGCAATCTTCTAGGAAGCGATATCGCAGCAACAGGTGGCTCAGGAACTTTAGACCAATTCAATGCTGGTGAAGTTGAAGTAAGCGGTTTAGAATTATTGTTAAACTATGAATTACTGCCAAACAACTCAAAATTTAAATTACCAATTAGCTTTGGCTACACATTTACAAATACTGAATTTTTAAATGCTTTTGATAGTGCTAATGGTATTTGGGGAGAAGTAGAAATTGGTGACGAGTTACCATACATACCAAAACACCAATTTAATGCTGCTATTTCTTTAGAGCATGCTAAATATGAGTTGAATTTAAGCAGTCGTTATAATGGTGAATTTAGAACACTTGCAGGTTCAGGTGATATTCCGGATGATGAGCGTGTAGATTCTAACTTTATCGTAGATTTTTCAGCAAAATACCATTTCAATAAAAAACTAAGCTTAACAGGAAACATTATCAATTTATTTGATGCAACTTATGCAGTTTCAAGAGTTCCTGCTGGTTTAAGACCTGGACATCCTTTTGGAGCAAACCTTGGACTTGAGTTTAGATTCTAAATAACGATAAAGTTAGTTGATTGATAAAAAGCGTTACTGAAAAGTAGCGCTTTTTTAATGGTATTTGGTAAAGATTTTTGTGGCTTCGTTATATGCGCTTTCAAAAGGCATAGCATTTAAATGATGTGCTTTCTGTTTGGTAAAATAAGAGAACATCTTCTCTGTTGGCATATTCCCAGTAAGCTCATCTTTTGCCATTGGACATCCACCAAAACCTTGTATAGCACCATCAAAACGACGACAGCCAGCTTTATAGGCAGTATCTACTTTCTCAAACCAAGTCGTTGGTGTGGTATGTAGGTGTGCACCAAACTCTATACTTGGGTATTTAAGAATTAAGTTAGAAAATAAATAGTTGATATTTTCGGAGTTTGAACTACCAATGGTATCGCTCAAAGATAAAATCTTAACTCCCATATTCGCTAACTTTTCGGTCCACTCGCCAACGATATCAACATTCCATGGGTCGCCATAAGGATTACCAAATCCCATAGAGATGTAAACAACCACTTCCTTATAACTTTTATCTGCAATCTCTAAAATCTCTGAAAGTGTAACTACAGATTGGTCTATAGTTTTGTGCGTATTACGCATCTGGAAGTTTTCTGAAATAGAAAACGGAAATCCTAAATAATCAATTTCAGCATGCGTAGAGGCATCATTTGCGCCTCTTGTATTCGCAATAATTGCTAAGAGTTTACTTGTCGTTTTACTTAAATCTAATTGTGCTAAAACTTCGACAGTATCTACCATTTGTGGTATAGCTTTTGGAGATACAAAACTCCCAAAATCAATAGTATCAAAACCTACGCGCAACAACGACTGAATATACTGTACCTTATTTTCAGTAGGTATCCAATCTTTAATACCTTGCATGGCATCTCTTGGACATTCAATAAGTTTTACGTGATTATTCATTTCTGTCAAAAATACGACTTACGAAAACGTTTTCATAGACTTATTTCTAGATAAGAATAAAAACAGCTATTCCAATAAAAACAAGTATTTGTAGCCATTTAAAAACCACACCAGAATGTTTATGGCCCAAAGTATATTTTTTAATTTCAGACGCTAAAAGCGCAATAATAGAAAAGATAATAAAAGAGGTTAACATAAATATAATTCCTAAAACATAAAATTGTATGACGGTACTAAAACTATCACTAAATAAAAATCCTGGGAAAAAGGCTAAAAAGAATATAGTCACTTTTGGATTGAGTACATTCATAAAAAATCCTTGAACAAATAACTGTTTCAAACTTTTTTTTGGTGCATTAACACCATCAAATTCAATTTTAGAATCTGCTTTAAAAACCTTGTAGGCGAGAAATAGCAAGTACAAAGCACCTAAAACTTTAATACCAAAAAAAAGTGATTCGTTAGCTTTTATTAGAGCTGAAACTCCAAAAGCTAAAAGCGTGATATGTACAACACAACCTGTTATAAGTCCACAAACGGTAGCAATACCAAAGACTTTTCCGTTTGTAATACTTTGTACCAGAACATAAATATTATCTGGTCCAGGAGAAATTGCCAAAGCTGAGGTTGCTCCGATAAATGATATTAATATATAATAGTCCACAAATATTGTTAGGTACGTTAGAATAAAACGACAATATAGATAAACTAACAATCATGATTAAAAAATTACTCTTTCTTTTTTGTCCAATAATAGCTATTTCACAATCTACCGCTATTTATGACATAAGTGTTACCACAATATGGAATACTGCCCAACACACTTTAATTCCTGGAAATGCACATTGGTCTGATTTAATTGGTGCCACACATAACGCTGCGAATCAATTTATGGAAGTTAATCAATTAGCAAGTTCAGGAATAAAAGATGTTGCAGAAAGAGGTGTAAATACTGCAATAACCAATGAAATTAATGCAGCAATAGCAAATAATTTAGCAGACCAATTGCTACAAGATGATTTTTCACCGTATGCAGGTAACGATTCAGCATCTGGTTTTAATAATATAACGGTCAATGAGGCATTTCCTTTAGTCACCTTGGTATCTATGGTAGCGCCAAGTCCAGATTGGTTTATCGCTGTAAATAGTTTGAATCTTCGAAGTGGTAACTCAACTATTAATAATGGTTGGAAAGAAACATTTACAGTTGATGTTTTTGTGTATGATGCTGGTACAGATAGTGGCACAAACTATACATCACCAAACGCACCAACTCAACCAAGTTTTGATAACATAACTTTAGCTAATGGATTACCAACAAATGGTCATCGTATGGCAACGATGACATTTACTTTTAAATCATCTCTAATAAGTACCACTGAATTTGAATCTGTAGAAAGTGCTAGATTATTTCCAAATCCTGTATCGGCAACTGAGACGGTTTCCATTTCAAATTCATCCCGTCTAAAAAGGATAGATGTATATGATACTTTAGGGAAACATGTAAAATTTATTGTACTTTCTGGTTCAGAATACTCAAATCGAATAAACATATCAGGTTTAAGAAGCGGTATTTATCTTTTAAGACTGACAGATACTGAAAATCGTAGTTCCAAAAAAAAACTGATTATCAACTAAACTATTATAGTTTTAAAATAGCCTTGTTTATTCGTTTTATAAGGCTAGGACCTTCATAAACAAATCCCGTATAGATTTGCACCAAATCCGCACCTGCTCGTATTTTTTCAATGGCGTCAGCTTCGGAATGAATCCCGCCAACTCCAATAATTGGAAAAGCTTTTCCGCTTTTATCAGCTAAGTATTTAATAACTCGTGTTGATTTTTCTTTTATGGGTTGACCACTTAATCCGCCATTACCGATTTCTGTAAGTCGTGATTCAGATGTTTTTAAATCGTTTCTATCTGTTGATGTGTTACTCGCAATCACTCCATCGAGATTAGTTTCTTTAACTAACTCTATGATTTCATCGAGTTGACCATCATTTAAATCTGGTGCTATTTTAAGAAGAATAGGCTTTTGGATGTCATAAGTATTATTAGCCAATTGTACTGCCCCTATCAATTCTAATAGGTAATCCTTATCGTTAAGTTTGGTATGACTACCAACATTTGGGCAACTGACGTTTAACACAAAATAATCTACATAAGGATGAAGTGCGTTAAAGCATTCTAGATAATCTTTAGTGTAGTCTTCAGGTTTTGTTTGGGTGTTTTTACCAATGTTTCCACCAATAATTAATTGACCTTTGTTCTTTTTTAGTTGTTCTATTGCTGCTTCAAGGCCTTCGTTATTAAAGCCCATACGGTTTATAATACCTTGGTCTTCTTTTAGTCGGAATAAGCGTTGCTTCGGATTTCCTGCTTGTCCTCTTGGGGTTACAGTTCCTATTTCAATAAAACCGAAACCAAAGTTTGCGAGTTCATTATACAACACTGCATTCTTGTCAAAACCTGCCGCTAATCCAACTGGGTTTTTAAATTTAAGCCCGAAGAGTTCTCGCTCTAAACGTTTATCTTCTATCACATACAGACTTCTGAATAATTCTTTTATGCCCGGAATCTTAGATAAGTTTCTGATTAAATCAAATGTGAAATAATGCACCTTTTCTGGGTCAAACTTAAAAAGTATTGGGCGAATTATGGACTTGTACATGCGTTGAATTTTGCTATGCAAAAATACATGAATTTAAAGCAAATAAAAAGAAACTCAAACTCCACTTGCATCATCATTTTTCAATCTCTATTTTTGGTAAAAAGCAAAATATAATGATAGATAAGCAACAGCTCATAGACCGCTTTATAAGTTACGTGACTATAGATACAGAATCTGACCCAAACTCTGATTCGACACCAAGTACTGCAAAGCAATGGGATTTAGCCAATAAGCTAGCTGACGAACTCCAAGAAATGGGGATGAGCGATGTGTCAATTGACGACAACGCCTATATCATGGCTACCTTACCAAGTAATGTAAACCATAACGTACCAGTGATTGGATTTATATCACATTTCGACACCACACCAGATTATACTGGTGCCAACGTAAAACCGCAGATTGTCGAGAATTATCAAGGGCAAGATTTGGTTCTAAATGCTGAAGAAAATATTGTACTGTCTCCTGATTACTTTGAAGACCTTCTACTCTACAAAGGACAAACCTTAATCACTACCGACGGTACAACGCTTTTAGGTGCTGATGACAAAGCCGGAATTACTGAGATTATGGAAGCGATGAAACACCTTATCAATAATCCAGATATTAAACACGGTACTATTAAAGTTGGTTTTACACCAGACGAAGAAATTGGTCGTGGCGCACATAAATTTGATATCAAAAAGTTTGGTGCGGATTGGGCATACACGATGGACGGCAGCCAAATTGGCGAATTAGAATACGAAAATTTTAATGCGGCTGGTGCTGTTGTTAAAGTCAACGGCAAGATTGTACATCCAGGCTATGCTAAAGGCAAAATGGTAAATAGCATGTATTATGCTAACGAATTTATGAATGCTTTACCAAAAGACGAAACACCAGAACATACTGAAGGTTATGAAGGTTTCTTTCATTTATATGCGGTTAATGGCAAAGTAGAATCTACCAAACTAGAATATATTATTAGAGACCACAATAAAGACAAGTTTGAAGCTCGTAAAACGCTGATGCAAAAAATAGTGACTAACCTCAACGAAAAATATGGAAAACCCGTTTTTGAAATTGAAATAAAAGACCAGTATTATAACATGAAAGAAAAGGTTGAGCCTGTCATACATATTTTAGATATAGCTGAAGAAGCTATGAAAGCTTTAGGTATAAAACCACTTATAAAACCTATTCGTGGCGGAACTGATGGCTCACAGTTATCGTATATGGGTTTACCGTGTCCAAACATATTTGCTGGTGGACATAATTTTCATGGACGTTATGAATATGTACCTGTTGAGAGTATGATTAAAGCGACTGAAGTGATTTGTAAGATTGCGGAGTTGACAGCTGAAAAGCATCTAAGCTAATTATTAGGCACTTAACTTTTCAATTTAAAACAACTAACTTCGTTAACGATTGATATAAGTCATTGAAAACGGACTCATATCATCGCATTGACGAAACATCTATTTTTTCAATATTGAAAATGAAAAAAGTCTACTCGGTTGAAGAATATATAGAAACTAATAACCATTGGCAAAATGCTCTTGAACTTTTACGCTCTATAGTACTAAAAACTAAACTCAATGAAGCTATAAAATGGTCTGCTCCAGTTTACGACCTAGATGGCAAAAATATATTGGGTTTGGGTGCTTTTAAGTATCATTTTTGCATTTGGTTTTTTAATGGCGTATTTCTTAAAGACGAGCAAAATCTTTTGATCAATTCTCAAGAAAACAAGACTAAGGGTCTACGTCAAATGCGTTTTAATGCATTTGATGAGGTTAATAAAGATTTGGTCTTAGCCTACGTCAAAGAAGCCATAGAAAAGCAACGTGCTGGTAAAGAGATAAAAGTGGAACGTAAAGGTAATACTGTAAATATTCCCAAAGAGTTATCTGCTTTTTTTAATAATGACCAAGATTTACAATTAGCCTTTAGCGCATTATCACCCGGAAAGCACCGCGAATACTGCGAGTACATTGCTACGGCAAAACGTATAACTACAAAAAAATCGCGTTTAGAAAAAATAAGACCTATGATTCTTAATGATGTTGGACTCAATGACAAGTATAAAAATTGCTAATTCTTCGTTAAGCTAAACAACTTCTACTTCCCTATTGTGTAATTTTACCTCAAAAGGAATGCTATGCAAATTTTTAAACTAGTAACTATTTTACTGTTATGTTTTTTATGTCAAACTACTTACAGTCAAAATAACACTAAATTACAAAACTACACATATAAAGAAGGTGATTACAGTGGTATCGGAAAATGGTATATGGGTCGAGAAATAGCCTATGTTATGGGCTATCAAGGCATTGGTTGGTTAGAGCGTCCAGAACGTGAGGCTGAAGAAAGCACAACAAAACTTATTAAAAATTTAGACATTCAACCAACTGATGTTATTGCAGACATTGGTGCAGGTTCTGGTTATCATGTCTTTAAAATGGCGTATATAGCTAAAAAAGGTAAAGTCTATGCTGTTGATATACAGCAAGAAATGTTAGATGCTATTACAATAGAAAATAAAAAGCAGCAACTTAAAAATATTGTCCTTGTCAAAGGGTCTGAAAAGAATACTAGTCTGCCAGAAAACAAGATAGATAAAATACTAATGGTAGATGTTTATCACGAGTTCAGTTTTCCTATTGAAATGCTAGTTTCTATGAAAAAAGCTTTAAAAAAAGATGGTAAAATTTACCTTATTGAATATCGTGGAGAAGATGATAACGTCCCAATGAAAAGGCTTCATAAAATGACAGAAAAACAAGCTATAAAAGAATTTGAAGCTTCTGGTTTTAAATTACTAAAGAACATATCTAATTTACCATGGCAACATTGTATGGTCTTTATTAAATCATAAAAAAAAGCCACTCTTAAGAGTGGCTTTTCAATTTTATATTATCAAACAGTTATTTCTTAGCTACTGGCGCATTTAATTTACTACTCATTTCCATAGAAATTGCAGATCGATCAAACTTAATTTTTCCTGCAGATGTCTCGATAACACAACTGTTATCTTTATCATTTAATTCTGCTACTTTACCATGCATTCCGCTTTTAGTGATAACTTTATCACCACGCTTTAATGCAGCTGCAAAAGCTTTCTCTTTTTTAGCACGTTTCATTTGAGGTGCAATCATAAAGAAATACACTACAGCAAACATAGCTATAAATGGTAAAAATGAACTTATACCTTCTCCCATGAATACTAATTAATCGTGGTTATGCCCTTCGTGACCTGGCTGTGTGCTAGACTTTCTTGGTTGAGCTTGCAATAAAGACTGTGGCGTAGTACTAGCACTAGCTGGTGTTTTTGCGTTAGGGTCTTTTTCTACAAAAGCAGTAATTTTTACTTGCTCGTTTCCTTTTGCTGTATTGGTAGTCATTGTAATGGCTTTAGTCACTTTGTTACCATTTCCTTTACCATTAAACTTAACTGCAAATTCACCCGTTTCTCCGGGAGCTACCTGCTTAGTGTAGTTTGAAGGTACTGTACAACCACATGTGCTTTTCACATTACTTACAACTAACATTGAGTTACCAGTATTTGTATACTTAAATACTGTTTCAACTGGTGTTCCATTTGCTATAGTTCCGAAATCGTGAGTTTCCTTGTCAAACTTAATCATTGGTAAATCTCCTGCGTTTGCATCACGCTCAGCTGCTAATGCAACATTTTCAGAATTTACTTTACTTGACGCATCTTCTTTACAAGATGTAAATGCTATCATGCATAATGCACTTAGTCCTAAAATAACTTTTTTCATTGCTGTATTTTTAAAAATTAATTTTAATTTTTTATATCTATTGCCAAATGTAATAATAATTTCTACGAATAAAAACTTTTAATAGAGCGTTAACAGATAGAAACCCATTGTTTTCAAAGGGATTCTACATCAAACCACGTCCTACTTTATTATGAATGTTGTCAGACTTATATTCTTTTACAACCTTATCTAGAATACCATTTATGAAAAGACTACTCTTAGGAGTAGAATATTCTTTAGCTATTTCTAAATATTCATTAATTGTTACTTTTACTGGTATGGAAGGAAATTTTTGAAATTCGCAAAGTGCCATTTGTAATAAAACACCATCTAAACTCGCTAATCTATCGGTATCCCAATTTGTGGTTTTGGTTGCTATTTCTTCAATAAACTTAGTTTGATTTAATAATGTCTTGTAGAGTAAATCTTTTGCAAACACTTTATCATCCTCGTCTTTGTAAAGTTCGGGAATTAAAAATGATTCAGGTTTTGTCAATTTTAACTTTGTTATTTTTTTTACAATAGCCGTATTAACTACTGGTATATCATTTACCCATGTAATTTGCTTGTCTTCAAAATAATCATAAAGCTTCTCATTGGGAGCAATGATATCAGTATAGATATCTATTATAAAATCTTTGTCTTGTTTTAAGTCAGAAGGCCCTTTTGACATATAATCTTTATAAAGTGCGCTTTCTAAAATTGTTTTATAAATAACATCTACATATTCAAAATCTATATCCCAGAAGTTAAGTTTTCGTTTTTCTATAACTTCTCTGAGCATCTTATTAGAACTGATAAACTGTAGCACAGTATTATCGGCAAATTTTCTGTTGGGATTGATATCTTCTTCTGTAGCAAGAAGTTTTTTTTGGGATAGTGCTAGTTTTGTGTTGGCTTTCTTTTGTAGCTCAATAAATAAGGCAAAGATAGAAATATACAAGTCAGACATTTTGTCTATACTTTGAAAAAGAAATCTTTCGTCTTTATTGAAATCATCACTTTCTGTGCCTATGAATGCAAATAAACATTGCATAACCTTAATACGAATGTGTCGTCTATTGAGCATATGTAAAGAACTTATTTTTTTAAGCATTAAAAAAAGTGAAGCCAAATTTTAGTTTCACCTTGCAAAAATAGTATTTCCTACTATTTTAAAAAATTATTTCGCATTTTCTCTTTTTCGAGTAGCAATACGATCTTTAGCTATATTTAACGCCGCGTTATGGGTCGATAAATTGTTTTGTCTAGCGTTTTCAAAAATCTCTAAAGTTGTATTGTATATGTTTTCAGTTTTACGCATTATCTCAGCTTTACCATAGTTTTCTAATTCTGCATATACATTAATGATACCGCCAGCGTTGATTAAAAAATCTGGAGCATATACAATACCTCGCTCTTGTAATAGAATACCATGCCTTAATTCATTTGCCAATTGATTATTTGCTGCGCCAGCTATAATATCAGCCCTTAACTTGTTAATAGTATCATCATTTATAGTAGCTCCAAGTGCACATGGTGCATAAATATCCATTTCTTCTGAGTAAATATCGCTTCCACCATAAATTGTTACGTCGTATTTTGATTTAACTTCTTGGAGACGCTCTTGACTAATATCAGATATAGTAACTTTAGCTCCTTCATTTGCTAAATGTTCTACTAAAGCTTCACCAACATTACCTATACCTTGTACGAAAATATTTTTATCTTCTAAAATATCTGAACCGTACTTAAATTTAGCCGCCGCTTTCATCCCCATAAAGACACCATAGGCAGTAATTGGAGAAGGATTACCTGCACCACCTTTACTTTCTGAAATTCCAGTAACAAAAGGTGTAACTTCTCTAACAATATCCATATCCTCGGTGGCCATACCGACATCTTCAGCTGTTATATACCTTCCGCTTAGTGAATGGACAAATTCGCCAAAACGACCCATCAATTCAGATGTTTTTTGAGTTTTTGCATCACCTATAATTACAGCTTTACCACCGCCAAGGTTTAAACCTGTAATAGCAGACTTAAAGGTCATTCCTCTAGATAATCGCAAAACGTCATTTAAGGCTTCCCATTCGCTATTATATTGCCACATTCTAGTACCACCAAGTGCTGGTCCTAAAACTGTATTATGTATTCCTATTATTGCTTTTAAACCAGTATCTTTGTCGTTGCAAAAAACAATCTGCTCATGGTCATCAAATGACATTTGTCCAAATACAGGATCTGAATTTTTAAGCTCTTTTGCATCAATAACGTCTGTTGTCATGAATATTGTGATTTAGCGCTGTTGGATTATATGTAAAAACAGCGGTTAAAAATAAATGATTATTGAAGCATTAGCAAAATATTAACCGAAAAATAAGATTACAACAATAGTTTTGTTTTCTTTTACTTTTTAATGAAAGCATTAAGACATCTTAATAAATACTTCTTTAAATACCGCTACAGATTAATAGTCGGTATTTTTATAACCATAATTGCAAAAATATTTGCGTTGTTTACGCCACGACTTATCGGAAAGTCAATAAATATTCTAGAAAAATATTTTGAAGGTACTATTGAAATTTCAACTGCAAAAAGTAACTTGCTAGAAACTGGACTCTTCATTGTAGTAGCAGCTTTAATAGCTGGTCTGTTTACATTTTTAATGCGTCAAACAATTATCAATGTATCTCGATATATTGAGTTTGACCTTAAAAACGAAATTTATAAACATTATCAAGTACTGTCATTAAGTTTTTATAAGTCCAATCGTACAGGTGACTTAATGAATCGTATAAGTGAAGATGTTGGTAAAGTACGTATGTATGCTGGACCGGCTATAATGTATACCATAAATACAGTTACACTGTTTACGGTAGCGTTAACACAAATGCTTAGCACTGCTCCAAAACTAACGCTATATACAATGTTACCACTTCCTATATTATCTTTTGTAATATACAAGCTTAGCCGCTTGATTAATCATCGAAGTAAAATTGTACAAGAATCACTTTCAGGTTTATCATCTTTTACCCAGGAACAATTTAGTGGTATCTCAGTAATTAAGTCCTACACTATAGAACCTAGTGTAAATAATGAATTTGAAAAACTTTCTGCAGAAAACAGGAAGAAACAAATTGATCTTGCAAAAGTCCAGGCTTTATTTTTTCCTTTAATGATATTACTAATTGGTGTCAGTAATCTTTTAGTTATTTATATAGGTGGAAAGCAATACATTAATGGAGAAATTGAAAATATTGGAACAATAGCAGAGTTTATTATCTATGTAAATATGCTAACATGGCCAGTGGCTACAGTAGGTTGGGTAACATCAATTGTTCAGCAAGCTGAAGCTTCTCAAAAACGTATTAATGAATTTTTAGAAACCGAACCTGAGATTAAAAATAATGTTGAATGTCTTACTGATATTAAAGGTGCAATAGAGTTTAAAAATGTAACTTTTACCTATCCAGATACAAATATTACAGCTTTAAAAGATGTTAGTTTTAAAATTGAATCTGGAGAAAAACTAGCAATCCTTGGGATGACAGGCTCAGGGAAATCAACCATATTAGATTTAATTGGACGTTTGTACGATACGCAACAAGGTTCGATTTTAATTGATGGTAAGCAAATAGATGACATTAATCTCTACAACCTAAGAGAAAGTACCGGTTATGTTCCTCAAGATGCATTTTTATTTTCGGACTCAATAAAAAACAACATTAAATTCGGTAAAGAAAATGCTACTGAAGAAGAAGTGATTGAAGCAGCAAAAAATGCTAGAGTACATAAGAATATCATTGATTTTAAAAACGGTTATGATACTGTTTTGGGCGAAAGAGGTATTACACTTTCAGGTGGTCAAAAACAACGTGTATCTATAGCTAGAGCCATTATAAAATCACCTGAAATTTTATTGTTTGACGATTGTCTTTCAGCAGTAGATACTGAAACTGAAGAAAAAATCCTTAAAAATTTAGAACGTGTTTCTAAAAACAAAACAACTATTATTGTAAGCCATCGTATCTCTTCTGCTAAAAATGCTGAGAAAATTATTGTGTTAGATGAAGGTAAAATAATTCAAGCAGGAACACACCAAACTCTCAAGAAAACAGAGGGTTACTATAAAGATCTTTATCGCAAGCAACGTTCAGAAAAAGAAATGTAATTATTTGTTGGTTACTATTCTTTTTTTTTAGATTTTTGGATTGAATTAAAAATTAATCCAAATTATGGGCGATTATGAAATGATGGACAAAGAAGAAATATATTCTAAAGTATTACGTGCTGGACGAAGAACTTATTTCTTTGATGTACGTGCTACCAAAGAAGGTGATTACTACTTGACCATTACAGAAAGTAAAAAATTTACAAATGATGATGGATCTTTTCATTATAAGAAACATAAAATTTATTTATATAAAGAAGACTTTACTGAGTTTAGAGAGATTTTAGGTGAAATGACAGACTATATTATTAATGAAAAAGGGACTGAAGTGATTAGTGAACGTCACCAAAAAGATTATAAAAGAGAAGATAACGATTTTGTAGCTCAAGAGGCAAAAACTCATGAAGATACCTCAACAGACAGCTTTACAGATATTAGTTTTGAAGATATATAAAACTAAGCTTGTTAAATAATATTAAAAACCGTTACCTCTGTAACGGTTTTTTTATTTTTATGAACTCAACAATTAACCAAACTAACTCACATGCGTCGCATTCTATTATTGGTATTTACTTTAATTTACACAACCTTATTTTCTCAAGAAAAAGTTGATTTAACATATTACTTACCTCAAGGTATTCAGTATAACTCTGAAATCCCGACACCTAAAAGTGTTGTGGGACATGAAGTTGGCGAATGGCACATTACACACGACAAACTTGTCCAATACATGTATGCCTTAGCAGAAGCTTCTGATAGAATAACTATCGAAAATAGAGGTAAGACATTTGAAGACAGACCTCTTTTGTTATTAAAAATAACATCTCCAAAAAACCACTCAAATCTTAAAGCTATCAAAACAGCACATGTAAATGCTACCAAAACAGATAATACTAATATAGACAGACCTATAGTTGTTTATCAAGGCTTTTCAATACATGGTAACGAGCCAAGTGGATCTAACGCAGCATTAGCTGTAGCTTATTATTTAGCTGCTGCTCAAAGTTCAAAAATTGAAAATATTTTAGACAACACTGTCATACTGTTTGACCCTTCATTTAATCCAGATGGATTGCAGCGTTTTGCATATTGGGCAAATACAAATCGTAGTCAAAATTTGAATCCAGACCCTAATGATAGAGAATATAGTGAGATTTGGCCAGGTGGACGAACAAATCACTATTGGTTTGATATGAATAGAGATTGGTTACCTGTTCAATTACCTGAATCTCGTGCTCGTATTAAAACTTTTCATGATTGGATGCCAAACATTTTGACTGATCACCATGAAATGGGAACAAATTCTAGTTTTTTCTTTCAACCAGGTATTCCTTCTCGAACACATCCATTGACACCAAAACTAAACCAAGAATTAACTAAAGAAATCGCAACTTATCATGCAAAAGCTTTAGATAAAATTGGTTCTTTATATTACTCTGAAGAAAGTTTTGATGATTTCTATTACGGAAAAGGATCTACTTTTCCGGATATCAATGGTAGTATAGGTATTTTATTTGAACAAGCTAGTTCTCGTGGACATATACAAGAAAGTGTAAATGGGCTTCTTACATTTCCATTTACAATTAAAAATCAATTTACAGCAGCTTTATCTACTCTAGATGCGGCAAACAGTATGCGTTCTGATATTTTGAAATACCAATCTAATTTCTTCAAGAATTCTAGAAAAGAAGGAAAGAAACAAGGTAATAAAGCCATAGTTTTTGGTGATGAAAAAGATGCCGCACGTACTTATCACATGGCTGAAATATTAAAGCGTCACAATATTAAATTCCATGATATTGACTCTGACTTTCAGGTTAAAGGCAAAAGTTTCAAAAAAGGTTATAGCTATATAGTGCCAAAAAATCAAAATAATACAAGATTAATTAATGCCATGTTTGAAAAACGTACTCAATTTCAAGACAGTTTATTTTATGATATTTCTGCGTGGTCATTCCCACTAGCTTTCAATCTTGATTATGCTGAAACCTCACTGATTAATGCTGGTACTGTAGTTTCTGATTTGAAATTTAAATCAGGTGGCGCTAACTCAAAAAGCAACTACGCTTATCTCACAGAATGGCATGAATATTACACGCCAAAATTCTTATACGCATTATTAGAAAAAGGTATTAGAGCCAAAGTAAGCCAAAAGCAATTTAGAGCTAATGGAAAATCTTACGATTACGGAACATTAATGATTCCTGTACAGAATCAAAAGTTATCGGTAGCAGAGTTATATACAACCTTAAATAAATTAGCTCTAGAAAGTCACATAAACCTTGATGCAGTATCTACAGGATTAAATGATGGTATAGACTTAGGAAGTAATAACTTTAGATCTCTAGAAACACCTAGAATTGCTCTTTTGGTTGGTGATGGTTTGACATCTTATGATGCTGGCGAAATATGGCATTTATTGGATACGCGCTACAATATTAAAGTGACTAAATTAGATACTAAAAACTTTTCTAGAGCAGATATAAGTCGCTATAATACAATAATTATGGTCAATGGTTCTGGTTTAAATGAAGGTAACACAAAAAAACTACAATCTTGGATTAGAAGCGGCGGAACACTAGTTGGTTATCGTCGCGCCCTTAATTACATAAACAGTAAGAAATTACTTAAAATCGAATTTAAAAAACTTAAAATTGTTGCTAAAAATATTACTCGTGAGCAAGCTAATGACTTTAGAGGCGCACAAGTTATTGGTGGTGCTATTTTTGAAGCTGAAATTGACCGTTCTCATCCAATAAACTTTGGCTATAAAAACAAGACTATACCAATGTTTAGAAATACTACTCTATTTGTAAAACCAAATAAAAACAGTTATGACAACCCAATTCAGTACACCGAAAATCCACTGTTGAGCGGTTATATTTCTAAACAGAACTTAGACAGTATTTCTAAAACAGTACCATTAAAAATTGGAAATTATGGTCGTGGTAATGTTGTCGCTTTTACAGACAATACCAACTTTAGAGCATTTTGGTATGGTACAAACAGATTGTTAATGAATGCTATATTTTTTAGAGAAGACTTATAGCTAATGGAATATCTATAGTCTTAATTAACTAAACTTCCATTTTTAACCTTACTTTCTGGTTGTAAAAGATACACATCGTCATCCTTTACAGCTCCCATGACTAGGCATTCGCTCATAAACTTAGCGATTTGCTTTTTTGGAAAATTAACAACCGCTACAATTTGACGGTTCTGTAAATCGGCTTTACTGTATAGTGTAGTTATTTGAGCAGAAGACTTTTTAATACCTAAGTCTCCAAAATCAATTGTTAATTGATAAGCTGGGTTTCTGGCTTCAGGGAAATCATTGACTTCTATTATTGTACCGACACGCAAATCTATTTTTGTAAAATCTTCAAATGTTATTATCTTTTCCATATCCTTAAAATTAATAAAAAAATGGCATTAACTCCTTCAAATATGTTACCCTTGGGAACAAAAGCTCCAGATTTTAAACTTATTGATACCGTAGATAACATTTCAAAATCACTTGATGAGCTAAGAGGTGCTGTTGGAACGCTGGTCATGTTTATTTGTAACCACTGCCCTTTTGTGGTTCATGTAAACGAGCAATTGGTAGAACTTGCTAATTATTATTCTATGAAAGGGATTAATTGCATTGCCATTTCCAGTAATGATGTAAATAATTATCCTCAAGATGGCCCAAAATTAATGCAACAAAATGCCATAAATAACAACTATCCTTTCCCCTATTTATATGATAATACTCAAGAAGTAGCAAAAGCTTATGACGCTGCTTGTACACCAGATTTCTTTTTGTTTGATAGTCATTTAGAATTAGTTTACACAGGGCAATTAGACAACTCACGACCTGGAAATGGTATACCTGTTTCAGGAAAAGATTTACGTTTTGCTATGGATGCATTGGTTTATAATAAGCCAATTAATTTAAATCAAAAACCTAGCATGGGCTGTAACATTAAGTGGAAATAAAAAATCTCACTAATAACAATCCAAAAGTTATGTATTGAGACTAGCGAGATTTAACTATTGTAAACCAAAAAATATTTTAATCCGTTTTAATTTAAAATTGATAGGAATACTATAAGGCACACCGACATTTCTGTCTCTCTGTTTACCAGATGTCATTTTTTGGTAAAATACTTATAATACGTTCAGCTTCTGTTTCCAAAGATTTATCATGAAATTGAAGTTTGTACTTGGTTGTTGAGACCAAGCACTGAAAATAAGAATATTATTAATGGTTTCATTAGTTGTTGATTTACTGTTCGTTTTTATTGATAAAGCAAACATCCACACTTTTTCAGTTTTGCAGAATTATAGATTGCCAAATTATAATAATCTAATGACGAATTGCATTTATTTATTTATTTCGTCCAAAAACTGTAACATATCTATAACTTTGATGACTTACAGAATAACTAAATCAACTAACAAAAAATATTGGACAAAGAACTTGAACATAGCTTTGTAGAGCAGCTTCAAAAACATCAGAATATTGTGCATAAAGTATGTCGACTTTATAGCAATAATCAAGATGCACATAATGACCTTTTTCAGGAAATAACCATACAATTATGGCGTGCATATCCAAAGTTTAGAGGTGATTCAAAATTCAGTACTTGGATGTATCGTGTAGGTTTAAATACTGCAATTACGCTATACCGAAAGTCTAAACGTAGTATCAAAACCTCGGATTTTGATGCCTATCAGTTTAAGATTAAAGCTGAAGAATACGATAGCACTGAAGAAGAGCAATTAAAATTGTTATACCAAGCTGTACATCAATTAAATGATATAGAAAAAGCGTTAGTACTTTTATATCTTGAAGATAAAGACTATAGAGAAATTAGCGAAACCCTAGGTATAACTGAGGTAAATGCAAGAGTGAAGATGAATCGCGTGAAGAAAAAATTAAAAGCAATATTAAATCCGTAACACTATGGATGAATTAGAATTATTAAAAAAAGATTGGCAAAGCAATCGGACGG
>ERZ1046568.522-NODE-522-length-31644-cov-115.362056_pt1 | contig 31644 bp, 47 predicted proteins | sample MGYA00383092_ERZ1046568 | MGnify/ENA primary metagenome ERZ1046568 (study PRJEB29581, sample SAMEA5548362) | metagenome | biome: marine; feature: coastal; material: water | depth 1 m | study: Short-term variability in the microbial, nano- and picoplankton... | reverse complement strand
TTAGAAGATGCTACTGAAACTGCTATGCATTTAAAAAATGCAGAATATAGTTTAGTAGAGATTGTTCCGGCAGCGCCGACTGACTTAGATTCTTTTATTGAAGTGGAGGTATAGAATGATTATACTTGACGTAGCATTTATTATAGTGCTATCATTGTCTGGCTTTATAATTTATATGATTAGCAAGGAGATAGACTTATGAATAGATATACAGTTTGGGTTGGTGGTATTGAGGCAAATCAATACTATCTCACCAAAGGTGAAGCAGAAAAGCTGGCCGCTGTTTACAGGGCTGAAGGATACGAAGACGTTTACATTGAAAAGGCATAGAACTATGAAGAAAGTTGACTTGTTTTACACTCCGACTAGCATGAAAGACTTAGAAGATAGACTCGAAAGTTTCTCAGGCAGTGAAAAATCTATAGCTTGGCTGGCCGCAATGATGGCTTGGAACCTAGCTTGTAAGATAGTAGAAGAATCTAAACAGGAGGAAGAGGCATGAGTTTAAACATAGAACTAGAACATACTTTAAAGTCACGATTAGATTCAGAGTTGGTTAGTTATTGTGATATACTAGGCATCTGCATTAGCTATAAATCTAAATCAATAGATAGCTTTATTCCAGACGGCGAGTATATGTTCCATAGCTATAGCAACTTCGATGGCAAAGTAGATATATTCTGGGGTCACTATGACCTCACAATCTCAGAAGCTTTGAGCATCTGGAAAGATAAAATTAATCAGAACCCAATAGGTAGGAGACTATAAAATGGTAGAAGTCAGCAATGAATTTGTACATTATCTAGTCGAAAGACTATTAGAAGATGGCTATATAACTAGCGGCGAAGTCTTTAACGCCATCGAAGACTGGAACGACCGCTACATAACTCAAGAAGATTAATATTAAATGGACTTATTAGTTAGTAAGTTCTTACGAACTAACTAATAAGTCCACAATTGGAGATGCCGATGTTCAACACTCACTGCAAAGCGGTTCAGGAATACTCACAACGTAGTGCTACTAACATGTCAGATACTGTTCTGATGGTAGTGCTAAGCATCCAACAAAACTGGCTCGGTGTTGGCGACCAGCTAACCGATGTAAGACTAAATAAATCTGAGTCCCGCTTCTTGTGGGGCAACAAAGGAAAAACATATAGCTATCTTAAATCTAATCAGCATAAAGTATATGCTCAAGTGATGGCTGTTATCAACAGCAAGCAAACAGACTTCGTTAAATCTATATCGCTAATGAATATATTCTTAAGGGTTGATGGCTTGGGCTTAGCTAAAGCTGGCTTTTGTTGCCAGTTGATTGCTGGATTGGTTGGCTGTATGGATACTCATAACATTAGAATGTATGGGCTGGACGCTAAAGACTTAGCACTAGCCAAGAATCCCAAGACCCAGAAGGGCATTGATGCTAACAACGCTAAGATAGATAAGTACATAGAGTTATGTGCTGACTATGGCTGTGAGAATCTTTGGAACTCTTGGTGTGACTTTGTAGCTACCAAATCTAATCGATGGCAAGACGGCAACCATGTTTCTGAAGTACACTATACTTATCTGACTGGAGAATAACTATGTTTAAAACATTTGAAGTCAAAGAGTTCCACGACATGATAGCTTATGCTATCCGAGAATGCTTACCGTTTGAAGCTACTGTTTGCGGCGACCAAGCACGTAGACTATATATAGTAGAATTTACTGGAGGTTACTAATGGATTTACCCACAGAAGAAGAGTTCTTTGAGACTTGTCAGTCACATATGTTTAGCTTTATGCTAGAGCCAGACTTGAACAGGGCCATGGAAGGTCTTCAAACATATCACTATATGCAAGCCGTCATCAAGCAGGGCGGCTCGAAGTACAAGAAGATACATCGTAAAGCTTTTGAAGATTACATAGATAAAACTAAACAGGAGGCCAGAGATGCACAAGACTTCTGAACAGTTAGAAGAACAGCAAGAGATTCTAAGCGATGTCATGCATCAAATTTATAGAGATGTTAGAGACGGTGAAGGCCAAGCTATATATGAAATGCTTGAGAGAGTCCCTAACTATATACTAAAAGGTTATTTAAACGAGGCAGAGTACCATGAAAAACTCAGATGGAATTAAAGAAGGCAATGTTCTATGGCGTATAGATTATTTAAATCAGTTTGATGCGCCAGTTTATAGCTTTAACTTAGATGATGCACACAAGGTGGCTAGGGAGCACAGCCATGAACCCTATATTATTACTATGATTAACGGCGACAGACTACAACAGGAGATTATTAAATGAATAATTCTTTAGAGTTCTTTAACATTATAGATGACTTGGCTTCTAGTGCTGAATATTTCAGGAATGATAAAAACTTCAACCCACCAGAGAAAATGGTTGAGACTCTTGATGAGATAGCCGGTGAGCTTTTTAACATGATACTAGACGAACAAAGTAAACAATAATTAAGTTCAATTACTTAATGACTTATAAGTTAGTAAGTTCTTACGAACTAACTTATAAGACATTAAGTTATTGTACCACACTTCGGCGGCGGTGTCAAGTAAAAACCGCTTTACTTTTAAATAAATATATGTTATAATATACATTCAAACACATACTTAAATAGGCATAAAACTATGGAAACTTTATTCAACATTCTAGCTAACACAATGCACTCAACTTTATTTAGCGGCAAGAAAAGCGGAACAGTATTTAATAGAGCATTTATTGTACGCCGCCGTAACTTTAAAAATCGTTTCGAAATGAGCCGAGGGGACTGCTTCAACATCGTACATTGCTACAAATGGGCTTTCTATGTACAGCACAAACAGTCTCGAAGCATCAGCTTCAAGAACATCAAAGATATTAACGGCATCGAAGGAGTACAAGCATAATGACTATAATGCAAATGTTCCCAAACAATTCAGCCCTTCAGTCAATTCGAGATGGAGGTTATGGCTCAGCAGATTTTGATATAGACACACAAACTTTAAATTATTTCACCCCTGAACACGGCCACATCGAAAGCTCTAAGTCTGTAATCTACCGCACTGATTCTGGTGCAGAGCTTGGGGTTCATGGTCATGGCTATAAGCCAGTGGCTCCCAAGAAGATGATAGATGTTACCCGTAATATTATTGAGCGTTCAGGGCTTAGCGTTGACGGCATCGAAGAGATTATCAGGACTTCTCACGATGGCTCTAGAACTTTTGTACAATATAAGCTACCGGCTCATACTTATAATACTCCAGACGGTGACACTGCATCCCTTGGACTGCTTGCAGTGTCAAGCTTTGACGGGACTTGGCCCTTCATGATTAGTGCAGCAGCTATCCAGCAAGCTTGTACAAATCTACAAGTCTTTGTTGGCGGTGAGGTTGCAGTGTTTAGAGCCAAGCATACTCGTAACTTAGACATTGAAGTAGGCTCAAGGGTTATCACCAAGGCTCTAGATGTTTTCGAGAACCAACGTGAACTCTGGTCAGAGTGGAGTGGTCAATCGATGACAGACTTTATGGCCTTTCAAGAGATTGTAGAAGCTTTGAAGATTGATTCAGCGCAGAAGATTATTAACTCTAGGACACCATCACCTGCTGCTGAAGCTATCATGGGTGAGATGCCTAGAACTAACCCGTCACTTGAATACATCTATGCCGCTTGGCACAAGTACAAGAGACGTTTAGGTGCTAATCGCTGGGCATTTTATAATGCTATGACCGACTGGTCTACCCATGCAACAGCACAACGCCGAGATGCTATAGTTAATATAGCTGCAACACAGAACACTCGACAGGCTGTTGTCCAGAACTACTTCTCGAAGGCGGCTTAATGTTAAATAATAAACTAACCCAGCAAGAACAAGAGCTTCTTGTTATAACTATGGAGGAGTGCTGTGAACTAGCAATGGTTTGCAGCAAACTTCTCCGGTTTGGCAAAGAAGAAAAGCATATAGAAAACCTACTACAGGAGGCAGCCGATGTTACTGTAATGATTAACCTGCTATCAGATTATAAATTGGTAAGCCACATAGAAAGACTGGAGAAGATGTTTGACAAACAAGATAAACTTAAACAGTGGAGCAGTTTGTATTGAATCAGAACTTAAAGAATGCTAAGGAAGACTTAATGCAAGGACGCTTAACACTGTTACAAGCCATCAGCAAATGGGATGTAACATCTCAAGAACTACTTAACTATATACAAGAGGAAGGTAGCAAGGATGAAGACACTGGAAAACAAGATAGTACAATGGCATCATGACCGTAATTTGTTTGTTGGTTCAACAGACCACCAACAGTTTGAAAAGCTTCTCGAAGAGGTTGAGGAACTGAGGCTTAACATTAAACACGGCCAGTCAGTTATTGATGACATCGGAGATATTATTGTAGTATTAATTAACATTGCACATCGAAGCGGCTATACTTTAGAGTATTGTATGCAACATGCTTACAATGATATTAAAGATAGAAAAGGTAAGATGGTCAACGGCCTATTTGTTAAAGAGCTTGTTGACGAAAGCAAATGACTACAGCAGCGATAGTTATAGGAATGATTCTTTGCAGCGTCCCAATTCCAGCCGTTGTAATCATTGGGTTGTTTTGTTTCTATGCCGAAACAGACAATAAACTTTAAAAAAAACTTGACAATCGATACGTTTTGTGGTATACTCCCACATCAATTTAAACAACAACAGGAAATAATATTATGGCAATTCTAACAGGTACAGCATACTGGGCAAGCGTAACTACCCCGAACACAACTTACGAACCAGTATACACAGTAAACTTAGTAGTAGATGAAGACACTGCACAGAGCTTTCGCTCTAAAGGTTTTGCAGTGAAGGACATGGACGAAGGCCCAGCGCTAGTAATCAAGCGTAAAGTTAATGGCCCCAACGGAATGGTTCGACAAGCACCTAAGCTTGTAGACTCTCAAAAGAATCCAATTGACGAGCGAGTCGGCAATGGTTCATCGGTCAAGGTGCAGTACAAAGAATGGGAATCAGTGTGGAAGGGTAAGACTTTCAAAGGTCTGGACTTCCAAGCCATGCAGGTTCTCGACCTAGTATCTGTCGGCACAGTAGACGGCGGAGAGTTTGAAGTAGAAGACGAAATGGAGGAAGCTATTTAAGATGGACATCTATAAGAAAGAAGACGTTTCTTACGATGTATCTAAGCTGGACGAAGAGGCCCAAGGATTATTTGGGCTTCTTCAACAGGCAATGATTAACGTAAGACAGTACAATGATAGGGTTCAGTTGTTCCAAGCCGGAGCAACCCACATCCAGCAGTTGTTTGAAGCGAAGCTCACGGACGAAGCTATTACAGAAGATGACATGGAAGTTGTAACCGAAGGCTAACCATGAGGTAATATCATGCCGTTCGTTAAATTTCATCTGCCCTGCGAATCATGCGGCGGCAGTGACCCAGTAAGTCAGAACGATGACGGGTCAGCGTATTGCTTCAGTTGCAATACTTATTTTAAAGACTACGGCACATCGGAAGTGCAAACCCCTAAACAAGATACAGTAATGGAATTTACAAAGTATCAAGGCTCAGGTGGCGGCTCTAGTTATAATGCCCTGACCGACAGAGGAATCAGTGTTGAGACTGCCAAAAAGTATGGCGTTAAATCTACTACTCTGAACGGTGAGGTCACCAGCCACCACTATCCCTACTACAATAATGGCGAGGAAGTAGCAACAAAGATACGGAAGCTTAACAAGCAGTTTGCTTGGAAGGGCGAGTCAAAAGAAACAGGGCTGTTCGGAGAGCAGTTGTTTAAAGCAGGCGGTAAGTTTATTACAGTGGTAGAAGGAGAGTGTGATGCTATGGCAGCATACGAACTACTCGGAAGTAAGTGGCCTGTAGTATCAATTAAATCAGGGGCACAAGGAGGTGCTCGTGACGTTAAGAATAGTCTAGAGTTTCTAGAGTCTTTCGACACAGTGGTTCTGTGTTTCGACAGCGACAGTGTGGGCAAAGAAGGCGCTAAGGCTATCGCCAAGCTTCTCACCCCCAACAAAGCTAAGTTGATGACACTGCCTGAAGGGTTCAAAGACCCTAACGATATGCTCAAAGAGCGCAAGCATTCCACCTTTGTTAATTGTTTCTGGGATGCAAAAGTCTACACCCCTTCTGGGATTATGAATCTGTCCAGCCAGTTAGACGAATACAAGCGGTTACGGACAGAAAAGCTTCCGTCAATCCCATATCCTTGGGGCGGCTTAAACAAGAAGCTAGAGGGCATGAGAGCAGGCGAGCTTGTTACTCTTACTGGCGGCACTGGGCTTGGTAAGTCTTCTGTAACCAGAGAACTAGAGCACTGGCTCATCAACCACACCAAAGATAACGTAGGCATTGTAGCTCTTGAAGAGAACTGGAGCCGCACTGCTGAAGGCATCATGGCCGTTGAAGCTAATGCCAAGCTACATCTAGACAGCGTTAAGAACAAGGTCGGAGATGACCGCCTCGAACAATACTACCGCAAGGTATTCATGGGAGAGAACGAGGGTCGTGTTTGGATTCATGCTCACCTCGGCGTAAACAATCTAGAAGATATATTCAGCAAGCTTCGCTACCTGATTGTCGGCTTAGATTGTAAGTGGGTTGTAGTTGACCACCTTCATATGCTAGTGCTACAAGCCTTGGAAGGCGATGAGCGTAAAGCTATTGACGGTATCATGCACCGACTTCGTTCTCTTGTAGAAGAGACAGGCGCTGGTATGATATTGGTATCCCACCTTCGTAGAGTTGAGGGCAACCGTGGACATGAGAACGGTATAGAGACAGGACTGTCACACCTCAGAGGCTCTCAGAGTATCGCTCAGTTATCAGACTGTGTTATATCTTTGGAGCGCAACCAACAATCAGAGGACGAGATTGAGGCATCAACCACTAAGGTGCGAGTGCTTAAATCTAGATACACTGGAGATGTTGGCGTAGCTTGTAGCCTTCTATACGATGCCGACACCGGCAGGCTGCAAGAGATTGATGACGGTAATAACTATGATGCCTTTGACGGAGACGAGCTATGAGTAACCTAGTGTTTGACATTGAGGCAGACGGACTTGACCCCACTAAAATCTTTTGTATTGTTGCTCAAGATGTAGACACAATGGATGTGTTTACGTTTGACAACACCCAACTCGAAGAGGGCTATGGTTTTCTGAGAGCCGCAGATAAACTAATCGGCCACAACATTATTGGCTATGACCTTCCGGCTATCAAAAATATAACCGGACTTGACCTAAGCAACAAGAAGATTGTAGATACACTTGTGCTTTCTAGATTGTTCAAGCCAACCCGTGAGGGTGGTCATGGCTTAGAGTCTTGGGGCTATCGGCTCAAGTTCAACAAGGGTGAATACGGTGCTAACCAAGATGCTTGGGATGCCTACTGCCCTGAGATGCTAGAGTATTGTAAGCGTGATGTAGAACTGAACACTAAAGTATATCAGCAGTTGCGTGTCGAGAGCCGAGGCTTCACACCTACAGCAGTAAAGCTTGAGCATTCAGTCGCTAAGATTATAGACGAGCAACGCCGCAATGGTTTTGAGTTAGACATGCGTAAGGCTATGCTGCTTGTTGCAATGTTCCAAGAAAAGCTAGACGCTACGGAATCTGAAGTGCATGAGACATTCAAGCCCAAGGTTATCGTAGATATTCTCAAGCCTAAGTATACTAAAAGCGGCAAGCTCGCTAAAGTTTCTGAAGGGCCAGACGGTAAGGGTGTTAGACTTACTGACGAGGAGTATGACATCATGCTTCAAACCAACAAGCCTCTCAAGCGTGAGACTCACATAGAGTTTAACTTGGGTTCTCGTAAGCAGATAGGTGAGTATCTTGTTGAGGCTGGATGGACACCTAAGAACTTTACCCCTACTGGTCAGCCAATTGTTGACGAGGGCACACTGTCCAAGGTTAAGGGTATACCTGAAGCTGCCTTGATTGCTAGGTATCTAATGCTTCAGAAGCGCTTGGCTCAGGTAAACAGTTGGATAAAAGCAGTTGAGCCTGACAACAGGGTGCGTGGTTATGTTAATCCCAACGGTGCAGTCACCGGACGTATGACTCACAGTCATCCTAACATGGCTCAGATACCCAGTACCAACTCACCCTACGGTAAGGAGTGTAGGTCTTGTTGGACTGTAAGAGAAGGTAACAAGCTGGTAGGCATTGATGCTTCAGGCTTAGAACTTAGAATGCTTGCACACTATATGAATGACAAGGAGTATACAAATGAAATCCTCAACGGAGACATTCACACAGCTAACCAAAGACTTGCAGGACTTGAATCAAGAAATCAGGCAAAGACTTTCATCTATGCGTTCCTTTACGGAGCCGGAAATGCAAAGATTGGGTCAGTGGTTAAAGCAGGTCAATCAAGAGGTAAACAACTGCGAGAACAGTTTCTTAATAGTCTCCCATCACTTAAGTCTCTTATCCAACGAGTACAACGAGACAGTAAAAAGGGCTTCCTCAAAGGGCTAGATGGACGCAAGGTTACTGTTCGCTCTGAACATGCAGCACTCAACACGCTGCTACAATCAGCCGGTGCGATAGTTATGAAGGAAGCGCTGGTTGTGCTGGAGAAAAAGATACGACACTTAGATGCTAAGTTTGTAGCTAACGTCCATGACGAATGGCAGATTGAATGCAGTGAACACGATGCAGAAGCAGTAGGTCAAGCAGGTATTGATGCTATTGTCGAAGCAGGTAAGAACTTAAACTTAAACTGCCCCTTAGATGGGGATTACAACATCGGAGATGGATGGCATGAAACCCACTAAAGCAGATAGAAAGAAGTTCGACCTTGACCTAGCATACGGAGAAGTACGAGAAGACAAGATTGCTACCATGCTTACAGGCAAGAAGATAGAAGTTAAATCAGAGCGTGACCTCTGGCAAAAGACAGGTAACATCTGTATTGAGTATAAGTCATACGGCAAGCCGTCAGGTATTGACGCAACTGAATCCGACTACTGGTTCCATAACTTATGTATCGGTGATGATGAATACTGTACACTGGTGTTCAATACTGCTACACTCAAAAAGATTGTCAAGCGCCTAGATAGTTTTAAAACTGTGTCGGGTGGCGACAACAGAGCAAGCCAGATGTACCTGTTAAATCTTCAGAAGCTATTCTCTTCTGATGTAATCAAAGCATTCAAGGAGTTAGAAGATGAACCAGAAGCCGCTTAATACTGTAGTCCCCGACATCTATGGGCTGCTTGAAAACCTTTCAAAGGGTGAGCCTCTTCCAATAACGGAGGAGGCGCTTGACGAGACGATGGCCTCAATGAAAGAAGCTATACTCCATTGGGCAACACCGAGACCCAGAGACACTGACTTCACTGTCCGAATGTCTAACGTAGGTAAGCCGTCCCGACAGATGTGGTTTGAGAAACGTGACCCCAGTGGCCGTGGCGATGTTGATGGTGCAACGCAGATTAAGTTTCTGTACGGTCACGTCTTAGAAGAGATTGTGCTTATGCTTGTACGGATGGCGGGACACAACGTCACCGATGAGCAGAAGGAAGTAACAGTCAACGACATTGTTGGACACATGGACTGTAAGATTAACGGTCAGGTAGTAGACGTTAAGTCTGCATCTAAGTTTGCATTTAACAAGTTCCGCAACGGTACGCTGGCTTCTGACGACCCCTTCGGTTATCTAGGACAGCTCGCCGGTTATGAGAAAGCAGAAGGCACAGACGAGGGTGGTTTCCTTGTTATCAACAAAGAGAGCGGTGAGCTGTGTATGTATGTGCCGGACGATTTGGACAAGCCGAACATAGATACTAAAATTAATTCTTTATTAGACGAATTAAAACTTGACAAGCCGCCTGAAATGTGCTATAATCCCGAACCTGAAGGATTGAAAGGTAACATGAAACTTCCTAAAGGTTGTACGTGGTGTAAGTATAAGCACGAATGCCACAAGGATGCCAACGATGGCGAAGGCTTGAGAACTTTCAAATACTCTACAGGCTTTAAGTATCTTACTAAAGTCGTAGTGGAACCAAAGGTAGATGAAATACTATGAACGGAAAGAAGAGTAAGACTATAAAGAACAAGGCGATTGGCATCCAGTTGGAGTGGGTGCAATCGCTTCTCGATACAGAAGAAGCACAGAAGGTAACACGCAGTAACTTGCAGGACATGTTGCCTAAACAGACACACGTCTGGTCACAAGGACAGTTCTATAATAGTGCGTTCAGTCTGAAGCACATTAAAAACATAATAAAGAAACTGGTATCTATCGACCCCAAGCGTAACATTTGGAAGATAACCCTAGAAGAAATCAAGGGTAGGATGCACCAGTAAGAAAGGAGGCACATGAAAAAAGTACGGAAAGGATACAGAAAGGCACGAGTCAAGAGGCCAGTTGAGAAAGACTTGGTTAAGGGCTACGACTCGAACTGGGAATACGAACTTCACCAAGGCATACTCGATGCTTGGGAGCATCACGTTGACAAGGTTGAGTATGTCATTGAGCACAAGTACGAGCCAGACTTTATTCGCACCATTGATGGTAAGAAGATTCTACTTGAAGCCAAGGGACGCTTTTGGGACTTTGCAGAGTTTAATAAATATGTATGGATTGCAAAGGCGTTACCGGCTGATATAGAATTGGTGTTTCTGTTTGCCAATCCCAGTGCTCCGATGCCTGCCGCTAAGGTACGTAAGGATGGTACAAGACGTTCACACGGTGAGTGGGCCTCGGCAAATAACTTTAGATGGTTTAGTGAAGACACTATCCCCGACAACTGGATTAACATAAAGAAGAAAGAGGACTTTAAAGATGAGCATTAATGACGCTACTCCCCAAGACTGGGACAAAGTAAAGGCTACAGGACACCCCACGTTTGAAGAGTATATGAAGCGTTTAGATTCTAAGTTTGTTTACGATAGCACAGAAAACTACGGCAACGAAGTAACTTCAGACGCAGGAGACTTTGCGGATTGTTGGGGCGAAAATGTAGATGTAGTAAATAATCCGAGCCATTACAACACAGGTGAGATAGAATGTATTGATGCAATAAAGGAGTCCATGTCCAGCGTTGCATTTAAAGGCTACCTCAAAGGCAACTGCATGAAGTACCTGTGGCGCTATGACTACAAGGGCAAGCAGGCACAAGACTTGCAGAAGGCTGGCTGGTACTTAAACAAACTAACAGAAATGGTGGTTGAGGAGAATAGCTGATGGACAGGAAGCCGGTGTTTGAGTTTATCCACTATCCTGAGTTTGGTGAGGCAGAAAGAGTAGTGGCTTCAACTAAGGTAGTATATAGCTTGTATTCAAGCGAACTAACAGTGACTGAGATGCGAGAGGCTTTTGATTATTTTCTTAAAGCCTGTACCTACCACATACCACTAGATGAGGAAGAATAAAAGAATACCACTGAAGGGTGGCGCAGAGTGGGATGCTCTTACTAATGCTAAAAAACTTTATTGCTATCTAAAGAGGCCGGGGGTTTCTAAGAGTATTAAACGAGGTTACAACAAACGATTTAGGCAAGAGGGTAGACGTGAAACACAAGACATTAACTAAGTGGTGGCGAATATGGGCAAAAAGTCTAGGTGAAAAAGTTGGCGAGACAGATAAGCAAGCTAATACTGTTGCTTGTATTAGGACTCTTTGGTGGATTACTCATATGGTTACATGTGGATTTATTATTGCAGGCAACTTAAAAACATTAGGTCTATGGTAATGGATAGAAAGGAAGAAAGACGAGATAGGTTTGACCGCAAAAAAAAGTTTAAAAATGTAACAAGGTCTTCGAAAGCAAAGGCGCAAAGAAAACAAACAAAAAGGAAAGAAGATGACAGGATATTTATGGGGAATGCTCTGGAGCATTGAGTTAAGATTAGGCGTAGGCTTGGACATTGAGTCTACCGACAGCCGTCCGGTTTGGACAGTTAAAAACGGGGAGATTGATGTGATGCCTTTCTCTGGGTTAGTTATACAGCTTCCGCTTCTGACTATTTCTATTGGAAACGTGTATGAAGAGGAAGATACATAATGGCAGAGTTCTTTCTCTTTACATTTTTAGTCGTTTGCTTAGGCTATGGCATTAACGAAACAATAAATCACTGGAGTAACAACGATGACGGCGAATAATATTTTAAGATTTAAAACAGTAGGGATGTTTTTAATCTCTCCAATCTACGTACCGGCAGTAGTTCTATGGGAAAATAAAGAAGATATTATTGACTTCTACAGAGAATGCTGGCAAGTAGCTACCAACACACACGAAGAATTGGAGAAGTAAAGATGGACAAGTATCAACAGTTTATACACAAGTCACGATATGCCCGGTGGCTATCCGAAGAGAACCGCCGTGAAACGTGGGAAGAAACAGTACAGCGTTACGTAGACTTTTGGGTCAACCGTAAACAAATAGATAAAAAGACTGCTGAGCGACTGTACGAAGGCATACACAGCCAAAAGGTTATGCCATCTATGCGGTGCATGATGACAGCAGGTGAAGCTTTAGACAAAGATAACGTGGCTGGATTTAACTGTAGCTACCTAGCTATTGATTCTCCACGAAGCTTTGATGAGCTGATGTACGTTTTGATGTGTGGCACTGGTGTAGGCTTTAGTGTTGAACGAGCGTTTATCAACAAACTCCCAGTAATTGCTGAAACATTCCACCCGACCGACACCACGATTGTTGTTGCCGACAGTAAAATTGGATGGGCTTCTGCATTCCGTGAGCTGATTGCAATGCTGTATGCCGGTAAGATTCCTAAGTGGGACATGGGCAAGGTTCGCCCTGCTGGTGCTAGGCTCAAGACTTTTGGTGGTCGTGCTTCAGGCTCTGCTCCGCTAGAAGACCTGTTCCGTTTCTGCGTAGAAGTCTTTCAGAAGGCCGGTGGTCGCAAGCTAACATCTATTGAATGTCACGATGTTGTATGTAAGATTGCTGACATTGTAGTTGTAGGTGGAGTAAGACGCTCAGCGCTTATCAGTCTATCAAATCTTTCTGACAACCGCATGGCTAAAGCTAAGACTGGTGCATGGTGGGAAGTAGATGGACACCGTAGGCTGGCTAACAACAGCGTAGCATACACAGAAAAGCCTGACTTCGAGGCATTCATCAACGAGATGAAGACACTCTATGAAAGCCGAGCAGGTGAGCGAGGATTGTTTAGCCGTGTAGCAGCGCAGAATATTGCATCCCGCAATGGTCGTAGAGATTCTGAGCAAGACTTCGGTACTAACCCATGCTCTGAAATTATCCTACGCTCCAACCAGTTCTGTAATTTATCTGAAGTTGTTGTGCGAGAAGAAGATACAGCAGAAACACTCAAAGAAAAAGTAGAGTTAGCTGCCATCATCGGTACACTGCAAGCAACACTTACAGACTTTAGATACTTGCGGAACATCTGGCAGAAGAATACAGCAGAAGAAGCTCTGCTTGGTTTAAGCATGACAGGAATTATGGACAATGAGTTACTATCGGGTAAAGGAGATGCAGAAGAACTTGCATCAACACTGGAAGGTCTTCGTGACCACGCTATCAAGGTCAACGAGAAATGGGCTAAGAAGCTTGGAATTGAACAGTCTGCTGCTATTACATGTGTTAAGCCGAGTGGTACTGTATCTCAGCTTGTTGACTCTGCTTCCGGTATTCATCCTCGCTTTTCTAAGCATTACATTAGGAGAGTACGTTCTGACAAGAAAGACCCGCTTGCAGTCTTTATGGAAGCAGCCGGATTCCCAGTAGAACAAGACGTTATGTCAGAGTCTTCAGTGGTCTACAGCTTTCCGGTTAAGGCTCCAGAAGCTAGTGTGGTTGTAAAAGAAGTAGGAGCTATGCAGCAGTTAGCACTTTGGAAGGCTTATCAGAATCACTGGTGCGAGCATAAGCCAAGCATCACTGTGTACTATACCGATGATGAATACCTGCAAGTAGCACAGTGGATATGGGATAACTTTGATATATGTTCCGGTATTAGTTTGTTGCCAGTTAGTGACCATGTATATCAGCAAGCTCCGTATGAAGACATTAGTGCAGAGAAGTATAACGAGTTATTAGATTCTATGCCTAAAAACGTTAATTGGAATGACTTGATTTACTTTGAGCAAGAAGACAACACCACAGGCTCACAAGAATTAGCGTGTGTCGGTGGAGCTTGTGAAATAGTATAAGGAGATGTACATGAAAGCAAAGGAAGCTAACTTAATATCTTTTAAAGTTATTGTAACTTCTTCGGGGGCCATCCTAACGGAACTGGGTGGTCTCCCCGAAGATAAACTACATGAGCTGTTCAGCGGCAGAGAGTTATCGATTGTACGTACAATTATTAGAGAATCTAAATCTAAGCTTGAACCACTACACAACCAGATTGAAAATGAACTAAATGTAATTAGCCAAACTGTAACCTAACTCACCACTTAGATTTATTAGCCCAATATGCCGCAGACATCTTGCCCTTGGCAATGTTCTTAGCATGGCGGGCTTTAAAGCTTGCACGTTTCTTCTTCATCTTTTCTGACTCACCGGCTTTGGGCTTTCCTGCTGTTTTGGCTCCCTGCTCTCCGTAGCGGATTGTCTTAATTTTATCGCCTTCTTTTGCCACAACAATATGGCTTTTCTTCGGGTGATTCGGTGTACGCTTTGGTTTATTATAGCCTGATACTCCTGCTCTTGCTAGACGAGGGTCTTTTTTAGAAGCCATTATTTACATACCTTTCCGCCACGATTGTATTTTTTATCAAGCTCTTGTACGTTTTTATAATTGATAGCATTCGTTAGACTAGCGCCACCAACTGTTTGTCCAAACCCTTTTAAATTAACAGCACCAGCTTGACCAACCCCGTGCAGCTTTTTAGGCTTAGGCTTTTGTTTAACAGGCTCACCTGTAATTACAGTGGTTACTGTTCTCATTGGGCCTTGTGTGCTTCCAGCTTTAATGCCTTTTCTTTTAACGCCTGTTATGTTTGTAAACATTGTCATCTTTTCTTCCCCTTATGTAGTCCGTGCTTTGCGTGTTGCTTACCTTTCTTAGTAGCTTCACGTTTCTTTTTATTAGCTGCCGCTAGTTTCTTTTTACCTGCTGCTGTAGACTTGAGCTTTGAAATAGTCTTTTTGGGTGCATATACTTCACCAGTTTCTGAAGACTTTTTACCACTAGCTGTTGTCCATTTCTGCTTAGTCCATTTCTTTAAAGACTTCTGTGATTTTTTAAGTGCCATTACTTATGTACCTTCTGCACGGGGAAGTTAGCTTCCAGACTTGCTCCCTTATGTTTAACAAACTTGCCGGTATGCTTCATTAACTTAAACGTACCGTTCTTTTGTTTCATCCAATGATGTCCTGCTGGTGCTTTTACTTTCATTTGTAACCTCCCCCTTTAGCTTTATATTCCTTTGCAAGCATCTGAGCCTTGCGAGCTGACCATTGACCCGCCTTACCACCTTTAGTACCCGCTTTAATTCTATTAAACAAGTTCTTTCGCATGGTCGGTTTGGTATAGTTACCTGCCTTATTAACTGTTGATTTCTTTTTAGCTGCCATATTATTTCTCCCTTTGAACGCCTTTAGTCTTTTCTACTGTACGCATAGCGCCCAGTCCCAACATACCCATTAATACAGGCATCATTTCAGATAGCGCAATTAAGGGAATAATGATGTCAGAATTGGATAAAGCCAACGTAAAGTTTGCGAACGGGATAAGAATGAAGTTACCTGCCATGCCAGCCACGCATACCCAACCCACAGCAGGTCGCCAACCAGCGACAAACATATTCTTATGTGCCGCCTCAACCTTATTAACTTCAAGCTGGCCTTTCGCAAGCTCCTGTGCGTGTCTTTCCGCCATTGTGCTAAGTTCAAATGCGATGGCATTCTTCTTGTCTTTATCCTCTATAAATTTATCTAACAGTCCGGTAACTGGCCCAATCAATGATTGCAACATAAGTCTATCTCCTTAATAACACCACATTACGCCAGCTTCATTATCGCTGACAGTCCTGCCATCCACATGGATAAAAGTACGAGCGATTCCAATACCGCCAAATCCCATCTTGATAGCTTCTTGTACAATTGTGTATCTTTCATTTCCGTTACGTGCTCTAATGTCTGCTGCAATACCTTGGGCATGAGTTCCTGCTTTCTCCTTACGTTTTTCAATGGAGTGATTAGGACTCCTGTAACCACTCGTTATAATAAACGGAAAGCCACATGCCTCCCGCAGTTCGTCAAGCTTGTGTATAAAGTCCCTTGACATCTCGTTCTCGCCAGTTTCTTGGCAGTTAAAGTCTTCTAGTTTAAAGTATTTAAAAGTGCTCATTATCCTAAGTCTCCTAGTGTGCCTACAAAGATTTTACTTTTAAATTCATTTCCTTTGTAGTTGCTTATCCATTCTCTTAACTTTGCATACTCATCAGGGACAACAGAACTAATCTGTCTTTCTAACTTGCTGAAGTCATAAGTATCAGTAACATATACTTTATCTCCCTCAACTAATATGCCTCCTCCACCTACTGAGAACGCAGCTTCTTCGGTCGGAGTAATGTCGCCGGTCTTCATTCGAGCTTCAAGATTGTCACGCCTTCTTTGTTTTGAGCTACCTACCTGTGCTCTTACATTAGACTCTTTTAAGTTATAATCTCCATAGTCAATGTTGCTCTTTCCTTTTGACAGGGCGTTTGCCGCTGCAAAGGCCAGTGCTTCAATAACCTGTGGATTATAATCATCTTCTGTTTTATCTCCAGCAAGAGGATTAAAGAACGCAATTAAGTTTTTAGCTACTTGAGTTCTAGAAGCTTTATAAAGTCCCTTCAATGTATCAACAAGAGTCTCTTGGTCTTCTAGTTGCTTCTCAGTTATCTCCTCTACGCCTTTAGGTTTAAACTCAATGGCTGGCATAGATAACTCTGGAACCGCTGTAGACCCCGCTGTGTTCTCTCTTGTGCGACCCTCAGAACTAAAGTCAAGGTCTGGTAGCTTAGTGTCTGACAGGTCAGGAGTATCAGGAGTATTAGCTTCACGCAATTGCTCCATAGTCATATCGCCCATCAAAAACTTCTTAACATCTGGCAGTTTCACATTACTTAAATCAGGAGCATCAGTTTTAACGGCTTCTCTAATCTTGCCGGTGTCTACAGATAAATCTAAAGGCTTAGGTGAAGCCGTAGTGCCTGTTGTGTTTTCTGCTGTGCGTCCTTTAGAACTAAAGTCAGCGCTTAATAGCTTTCTTAAAGCTGAAACAGCTTTTCCTGCTGTACCGCTTACAGACTCTGACACATCGTCAAATGTTTCTGATACTGTACTTTGTACATCTTTAGAAACATTACCTATAGATTTCGACACGCCATCAAGAATACTAGACTCAGGCTGCACTACAGAGTCCACTGTTTTTATTTTTTCAACCGCTTTAATTGGCTCAGCTTTTTTTACTTGTTCTGCTTTAAACGCAATAGTTTCTTCTGCTTTAGGCTTAAACCTAAGAGTTTGTCCAATGTAAATCTTATCAACATCTTTAATACTATTTATTTCAGCAAGACTAGCTACAGTTGTGTTATTGTCTTTAGCAATCTCAGAAAGAGTATCTCCAGACTCTACCACATAACCGCCTTTGCTAAACATCTGAAGACCTTTGTTAATATCCTTACGCATCTCTGAAGTTATTTTCATAGTAGGAAGCATAACCTTTTCACCTTGCTGGTCATACTCTACCATTTTTATTTCTGAGTTATACTTTTTACCAAAGTTATTCTTCAATAGCTTTATTAAAGTTTTATCGTAAAAGTCTAAAAACTTTTTACCTTCGCCATCTTCTATATTTTTATTATTACGCAAAGCTTGCATTCGACCTGTAGTTAATGCAATTTGGTCGTAGCCTTCATCTGCGGCTGTAATCATAGCTTTTTTAAGACCTAACAAACCCCAGCGCTTATCTTCTTTAAAGGGAAGAATAGGTATTTTATTGTCGTCAAACGGCATACGCTCTAAATAACTTGCCTCATCTAGCTCGTTCATTTCATATTCTAAGTCGTCAATTTCTTCTTGCAGTTCGTCTCTTCTTGCTATAGAAGCTGTCTCCTGCTCATCGTACAAAGAAAAGACTTTCTGTTCTAGCTCCTCATATTTTTCTTCAAACTCTATACGGGCTTGTTCTTGTTCAGGAGTTTTTCCAGTAGCTTCATCATCCGTATACGCATAGTTTTTAGATTTGCCTGCTGCCTTTTGGTGTGCGTCTGATTGAACCTCATCAAGCAACAAAGTTTTTGAAGAACCTTTAGTAGCTTCAATATCTGAAAGTCTTATGTGTGTAATAACATTATTAATTTGTGAATGGTGCGAATCTGTAAAAGGAGTCTCAATCTTTTTAAACTTATCGTTAAGTGACAACACAATTTCACGATAGTTTTTTGAGTCAAAACCATTGAAAGACATTTCTTGGTGCATAGGAGAAGAAACAAAATCTCCTTTACTCCCCTTCATATATTCTTTCATTTTAGCATCAAACAGTTCATCAAACAACCTAGAAGATTCTTCATCGCCAAAATCAAGAAGCTCGTTAGCCATGTTAAACTCATCGGGGTCGGTCTCATCCCACCAGTTTAAAAATAAATCAGTGTCAGCGTCATCGCCAAGTTCTTCCGCAGCATCTGTAGGTATGTCATCTTCAGCAGTTCCGGGTCTTCCACGAAGTTGATACTCTTCGTTTTTAACGGGGTCTGGGCGACCAACGTAGACATTAAAATCAAAGTCAGCTTCATCTAAGTAATTAACAATGTCGTCACGGGTTACGTTTTTCTGTCCTGCAAAAGTCTTTTCAAGACCAGTCCACTCAACCTCTTCTTCAACAGCAAGTTTATTTTTTAAACGATTAACAAGCTCTGTTCCAGATTTAGGTTTATTACCTAGCTGAGCCGCTTCTTTTGAAAGCTGACTATAAAGCCCTGAAGATTTTTTAGGTACAAAAACCTTAGCTACTTTTTTAGCTATGCTTCCTGCCATGTATTTATGTCGCTTGTCTTTTGAATCAAAGCCTGTAGAATCTATAGTTTTAAATTGTTCAGGGTCAAATGCAATATAAGAAATATCATCGCCGTCAATATAACCCTTTTCGATTCTATTTTGATATTCAATACCATCAAAGCCTAGTTTTTTAAACATGTTCTGAACATCAAGATTCAACTCAACACGCATCAGCTCATACTCAAGCTGTTCAAGAGGTGCTTTATTTTCCATTTGGTCTATCTTAATTGACCTAGATTCGAAACTTGAAAGCTCGTTTGCAAGCTCAGCAGATACTTTAACGTTAGCAGCTTTTAAATTATCAACAACCTCATCTATACCATTTTCAGTTGAGAAAATCTCCACAGCATCCCAAGTGCCAGCAACATTTTCTGCTGTGTCTTTTTCAGTCATGGTGCTTTTATAAACTAAAGGATTTTTAATATTGACAACGCCTTCTTCAATAATGTAATCATCAAATTTAGTTGTAGAGCCTTTTTCTTTCAGGGCTTTTTCCATGATTTTTTTATAGACTTCAAAAGTTTCTTCTTTTGTAAGTTGATTCTTATTTAACAAGTAAAGGTCTTTAGCCTCATCTCCGTTCCAGTTATCAAAAACAATGTCTCGAAGCCTAATATTATCAGCAGCACCTTCATTGCCCATGTGAGTTCCTAGCTCTCTAGGCATTGCAAAAGACATAAAAAATTCTTTGTCGCCGTAACTTTTCCTAGCTCGGAAAATACGCATAGTTACTTTTGAACCTTTTAAAAACTTATCAATAGCCTCGGATTGTTGCTCCACTGAAAGAGGAGTTCCCGGTGCTTCTTCTGGGTTAATAGTTTTAGGCGGCTTAAACTTTGTTAAGTCTACATTTCCACGAGCAGCAATCTTAAATAGCAAGTCTCTTGAAAGTCTTTCTGCGCCATCTTCTGAAATAAACTTACCTACAATGGGGTTGCTTTTTACACGAGATGTTAAAAAGTCATGCAGACTTTCAATAGTTTCTGAGTCATAATCAGCTTTACTTACTTTATCTAAATCTTCTGTAGTTAAGTCAACTTTTAAACGTCTATAAAGATTTCTTAATTGGTTAGTTGCTAAGCCTATAGAATTAGCCATTGTATTCTTAGAATCTACATCTTCTCTAAGTTCGGCTATTGTATCCAGCGCATAAGCGTGGTCATCATCAACTGATAACTCTCTTCTAGCGTCTGCAAACTTCTTTCGTGCTTCAGTCAATTCTTTAGACTCTAAAGCATCTTTAAGTTTAGGCATAGCCTCAATATCGTCAACACTAATATCTTTTCTTTTAATGTTATGAACAATTAAAGCTTCAGCATAATCTTCACCGCTTAACATATCTTCTGGGTCTAACTCTTCAGCATAGCTTTGCTCAATAATTCGAGACATTTTAGAAAGCTCGTCATCTTTAATTAAACCCTCTGTTGCTTCATGTAAAGGATTAACAAATGTTTTGTAGTTTTCATCGGCTGGTTTAGTTTTAGCAGTTAGTACGTCTACTAAAGTTCCTGCCGCTTTCTTAGCTACTCCGCCTATGTTAAATCTTTGAACAGCTCCAACGCCTTCAGCTTGACCTTCAAAATCAGGGATAAGTGCATCAGAAAGCCGTGATTGCTTTTCCCTCAAGCCTGCTCGATACTGCCTAACTTGAAAGTCTCCAAGAATGTTTTTACCAAAGTAGCTGCCTGACAGCACAGGAACTTTGTTTCCAAGCGTAGGTATAACACCTTGCTGGTACAAGCTCATAGCGTCTGAAGCAATTGGCCCAAAAGGAAGAGCTAGATAAGAAGCAGCATTATTTGTGTACTTAGCAGCAGTTCTAGCACGATTAACAGAATCTATAAGGAGACCGTTACCACCCCAACGAGCTATAGCATTATATAAAACTTCATCAGTGTCTTTTTCTTCACTCTGCCCATTAGTTCGTAAGTAATTTGTCCATCGTGCCATGCCTGTCATTAACAAGGCTGCGGGAACAATACGCCCCATGCCACCACGAACAGGAGATTTTACAGCTTGCTTTGCCATGCCTTTAAGTACCGTGTTGCTAAAGGCTGCGGGATAGCTTAACAGTTGAAACAAAATAGATGTTTTAGGGTTGGCCATTAAAAAGGGCTTATTTCCTGCAAGACCTGTAGGCTGTAAAATTACAGAGTTAGTGTAACGTGCAGCACCTGCAAGATAGTTTTCTTTATAGAAACTATCATCAAGCTTTGAGCCGTTATTAAACCAGTTTACGCCCTTATTGTAATCAACCCCAAGCTCAGCCAGTTCGCCTGCTAATTCTCTTCCTCTTTTATCTAAAGTATTGTCACCATACTTAGCCAGTTCTTCAATGTTATTTTGAATTAGGTTCTTGCCTGTGCGGAAAGAAACACTCTGTACAAAACGAGTCCACTGGTCAAGCATGTTTACACGGAAAAACTTGTTGCTGGCGTTTTGCATGGTTTCGTTAATTAGCGCATCGCCTGTAAGCCTATCCCCTAGCTGAGACATTTCTTGGTCTACGTTAATGCTGAAGTCTCTCATTTCTGCAAAAGCTTCGTTAACTGTTAGGCCGTGCTTGTCTTTAAGAATACTTTCTAAGTCACCAGTCACTTTCTTGTGTGACAAGTTTATTGCTTCACCTAAGCCCTTAACGCTATTACGTACTCCACCCTTAGAGATGTTTAACATTATCTCCGTTAAACTCGACAAAGTAGCCAGACCTAGATATGCAACCCTGTTTACCAAGCTGTAAGCATCGGCAGCAGTTTGCATCTTTTTACCAAAGCGGTCAAGACCTTCACCAGTTTGAGTACGATAAAGCTGCTCAAGTTTTTTAGCATCTTTTTTTGTAAATACTTCGCCTGCCTTTTCCACTTCTTTTTTGATTCTGTTAATGTAAAACTTTTCAAACTGCTTAAAGTTTGTAACGCCTAAAACACGATGCTTTGCAATCTGCTTGCCTGCCTGAAAGGTGTAAGCATGTAAGGACGCAAGAACGTCTGAGTTTAAAAACTCTTCAAAGTCTGCATCATTTGCAATTTCATTTATCTTACGCTTAGCGGAAAAGAAATGACCAGAGCCACTACCAGCATCAAGCTGTTCATTTTTGTTTAACATATTTTTAACAGTTGACTTAGCTACTTTTGAAGTCATGCCTGCTTTTTCTACAAAAAGACGCTCAAGCTTTTCGGGGTCTCTTTCAATAGCACTACGACTCCACATACGTGGTACATAGTTTTCATTCAGTTCTTTAATGGTGCCAATGTCTTTAAGTCTAATGCCCATTTCTTGATAAAGCTCTCTAACCTGAATTGCTGTACGGTTAATTGTTTTATTCATACCCGCATCAAAGTTTTCATGGTTAATAGGCTTTGTGCTTCTAAGACTTAAACTTAAAGCTGCATTTACGTCATCGGCAAGCTTACTATTAAAATTGCTTAATGAAAGCTCATCTACAATTCCTCTAAAAGTTTCATTGTAGCGGCCAGTCACTTCTCGCTGAACTTCAAATAAATCTTTTTCTACAACAGCCTCTTGAGTTTTAAAGCTAGTGCCAAACTCGCTGTGCATTTTCTTTTGCAATTGTTTAGCGGTTCCTGATACAGCAGTAAAAGGAGTTAGCACCCCTGCTGTCTTGCCATAAAAATCAGCAGTTAAGTTTGAGGCAGTTTTATATAATACTTGGCGTACAGCCGAACGCTTACCGCTTTTTGTAGTTTCTTTATTTGCAGCGGCACGTATTTGACTAAGAACTTTTTTAGTTGTTTGCTCTCCTCCGCCAAGACCCGATACAAACTTAGTAACTTCTTGAACAACAGGCTCTTCAGTATCTTCAATATCAAACAAAGTTCCCTGCGTTCCTGTTTCAGCGTCATCAGAAAGACGGGGCTTATCTAAAGCAGTTATAATTTTTTCGTCTGTATCTTCATCAAAAAAATCAAGCTGCTTAACTTCGTTATATCTTTCATCATCTGTATTTTTAGTTTTAGCAGAGTTCGGCATGTCTGTTTCTTTACGCAAAGCTTTGTAGCCTTTTGAAAGATAAGCGCCGCCTCCAACAATTCCTGCACCAAAAGCTCCAGTAATTGTGGCTGTGGTAGCGGCTTGCCCTAAGTCTATTTCTTCTCTAGCTCCTGTTGTTATTTCAAGGTCTTGGCGCAATAAATCATCAACACCTCCGTAAACAGCAGAAACACCGGCAACAGCTTTGTATGGGTTTTTTTCAGTGGCTGCTCGCCCTAACTGTAAGACATCATAAAGTTTTTTAGTTGCTTTTCTTTTAGCTGCTGCTGCGGCTGTCTTAGTAGCAATGCCACCTATACCACCGCTCGGAGCCGTAACCATTGCAGAAGCTACAGTTGCAAAAGTTTCAGGGTTTATAAGCATATCAGCAGCGTTTTCGTAAATAGACTCCGCCCACTCACCTGCTCCTTGAGGAGAGGCTTTTTCCCAATTTTGAAGAAGATAGTTTAAATCATTTTTAATATCCTGTGGAGCATCTTTCATATTTTTAATTGCTGAGATTTTAGTACCTAGTCTATTTTGAAAATCACGCATTGTTTCAGCAATATCATCAGAGCCTACAAGTCCGGCAGGGTCTATAAAAGCATCTTCTAGCCCTGCTTTTTCTTTTAAATAATCCATTACTTTTTCAAACTTTTGCACAACCAAAGGATTAGTTTCAAAATCCGTAATAGAAGTACCTTCATGAATAGAAGTGTTGGTTCTAAGTAGCTGCTCAGGCGTAAACGCCATTTCATCTTCGCCGCTTCTTACAAGTTCACCATTAATAATTTCTATTGCCATTTGTTAATATCCTTTAATTAAATTTCAGCAGGGGCATACTTATCTGTATAGGACGCTACGTTTTTTGCAAGAAGAGCTTTGTTCCTTTTTATTCTAGTTTCTACAAGAGAAATTTGCGCTTTAGTTGAGCTTGGGTTGGCTTTAAATTTAGCTAACGTTTCTTCATCGTTCTTAATTTTTTTATCTAGTCGCATTACTTGGCCGTATTCTTTCTTTTGAGGACTAGCAAAAAAAGTTCCAGAAGCTCTTGGAGGAGGAACAGGCAAAGCACCCAAGTCAAAAGAAGAAGCTACCTCATTACCACCAGAGCCTCCATTACCATCAGAGTCTCCATTACCTGAGTCTGTCGGTGGTGGTGAGTCTTCTAGCTCTCTTAATTCTAAAAGCTCAAAAGAATGTTCACTTAGAGAAAAAACAGCTTGTTTTTTAAAAAGTTCAAATGTAGGAAAAGTCTCGTTAAACTTTTCATATTGTTTTTCATTCATGCCCATGTCTTTAAAAATAATTAATCTTTCATCGCTGTTCATCTTAGTAATTTCATTGTACGCTTCCTGAAAATTTTTTTCAAAGAAATTGTTTATACCTGCTATGCTTTCAGGAGCAACTTGAACAGTCGTACCTTGCTGGTTGTACATTTTTGAGTAAGCTTTTAAAGTATTAAAAATATTTCCTTTGCCCACTTTGGTATTCATTCTTTGTTCAACAGGAAGCTCTGCGTCCATTAACTGAAGTTGAAAAGCAAGTTTATTGCCAAGTGAACGAGAACCTATTTGCTCATTTCTTGCATCTATTCCGCCTAATACAACTTGAGCTGCTAGAACCTCATCTTGATTTTGATTAAAAATCTTTAAAGACTCTCCTCTTAATGAAGCATAGCCCCCTTTATTTATAATCTCTTTGCGTCTATCATTGATAATTTCAAGTTCAGTAGGTGGTCGTTGAGATAAAAATACTGAGCCTTCCGTTGTTTTGTCAGCGCCTATTAAAGCGGCTACATTTTGTACATGTGTAGGCGGAGGCGTGTTTGCTCTTGTAGCAACACTGCCGTCTGGTCTTATTTCTGAAAAGCTTTCTACTACGCCGGTTATTGCGTTTTTACCTATCTGCTGTATAACAGTTTCTTTTCCGATTACTTCTCCGGTTAATTCGTCAAAAATATCTCTGTCCAGAGTTACATGAGTATACACCAGTGCTGGACTACCTAAAGATTTTAGTGCGCCTTCTGAATCTTGTATGTTTTCCATAACAAAATCAGCAAGACCAGTGCTCTGAGTCATATCAAAAACTTCTTGAAAGCCTTTTAAACTTTTTTCATAGCTTCCGCTTATGTCTTTATCGCCTACAGCAGCAAGCCTATACGCTTCTTGGTTTGCTTGAACGGTGTCTTTATCCAAGTCCCCAGTTAAAGAACTAATAACTGGAAGACCTTTAATAATATTAGTTAATCCGCCTTTTATTGTTGAGGCTCCAGCCAACTGTTTCCTATTAGCATTGTACAGTTCAACATCGTTGTTGTCAAAAAAAGATTTAGTTGCAGCAGCTTCTTTATCAAAAGCAGCGACCATTGTCTCATTATATAGCTTAGCAAGTTTTTTATTTGTTACGTTAAGCTGTGTTTCATTGAAGGTGCCGGGAGCGTATTTTTTACCCATAAACTCTTTAATTAAAGGAGTCGTATACGTATCTAGTATATACTGGTCTTTGCCACCAGCATAAGTTTTTATGGCTTCTAAATCATTAAGAGTAGTCTGCCCGTTTTCAATAGCTTGGTTCAAGCCAGTTTTACGAGCAATAGCTGCTTCTTGATTTAAAAAGTTTTGATGCTTAGACTCTAAAACGCTATCAGCAATACCAATAGCTGTTTTCATGCCTAAAGCTTTCCATTTATCTTTTTTAGCTTCTTTTTCACGCCGCCTAACTTCCTCGCTATTTCTTTTACGAATATCTGCTAGTAAGCTTTCGCCGTATGCAATTGAGTCTTGTGCCATTTTTACTGTCCTTCTGGTGGAGCCATTAGGCTAGGTTGTTGAGAAACTTCAGGCTCTGCTTCTGGGGCTTCTTCTTCTAATAAGCTAGGAAGTTTTTTTGCTTCTGCTAACATCTCTGGAGTAATAAAAGCGCTTCCTCCCATGCCTAATCCAGCCGCTTTAGATTTAAGCTCTTCCATTTTACTTTCTTGCATTTTGGCTCCGAAGACTTCTTCTTCTTCACCTTCTCCGTCAATATCCATATCTATATCTAAGCGTTCGCCAAGTGCAATTAACATGTAGGCAAGAGGCTCTGCAAGCATTAACATTAAATCAGGATTCCAAGAACCTTTTTGAAACTCGTTAAACAAAATAGTTTGCACTATTTGCATTACCGGAGTACCCGCAGAAAGGGCTTCCATTAATGCTGGATACCTTTCTTCATCTGTAACAAAATCCCAAAGGTATTCATTAGCTTCGTGAATTACCGTAAACCTTGGCGTTTGTTCATAAGGCGCTGGGTTTTCTGGGTCGTTAGTTAAAGACATTCCCGGAATAGGTCTGTCCATTTTAGCTTGCTCTGCTAAGTAAGTTTCAGGTGTTAAACTAGCCATACGCTGTACTACCTCCTTGTCTGAGCTTCATTTCTTCGTAATAGTTATAAGCACCTACTCCGATAGGGTTGGTCTGCAAAAATGCTTGTGGATTAATAGACATCTGCATTGCTCGGTCATTTACTTGTGGAGAAGCATAGTCTGAAATTCCTACAGATTGATAGCCTACTGTAGAGCTAGGGCCGAACTGTTCTGGTGGCTCTTCTTGAACAAGGTCGAAAGCTCGTTGCTCTATTCCGCTTGTAACTCCTGATACAGCCGATTCTAAAGCCATATCAGCTCCTTCTTGTACAAGTGCCTTTGGCAGCGAGCGACCATCAAGAAACTTAGTATACTTTTCTGTAATTCCTTCTTTAATTTCGCCCGGAAGACCTGTAACAAAACCTTTAGCTTTTTCACCAAAACTAAATCCGGTTGTATCTGTGGCTACGTTTACAGTATCAAGACCCGCAGCTTTTAAATCAAAATCGGAAGTAGACAAAAGACTGTCAGATGCTTTTGGAGTAAAGCTTGTTTGAGGTGCTGTAGCCGTAGTAGCCGTAGAAGCTCCTCTAGCCGTAGCGCCCGGAATAGTTCCTCCACCAGCGCCTACAATAGCTTGAGACTGAGCTACAGCCGAAGCACCTTTAGCTGTGAACGCTTTTCCAGCACCACCAAAATTTTCTAACCCAGCTTTAAAATTAGTTACAACATCAGTAGCATTTGCTACTACATTATCCTGAACTGTTTGCCAAGCAGACTTTCCAGATGCGTCAGCTATAAAAAAGTTATCGCTGGCTTTAGTTAGTGAGGGCATAATTTTTTGCATGCCCGGAATTTTCTTTAGCGCTGTTTTAGAAAACTCACCCACAAAATTAGAAATACCTTCTGTTACAGTTTTAAACGCAGATGTTCCAGCCTTTGCAAAGCTTGCACCAGCCTCAAGAACTTTACCAGCCGCCTGAGCTATTTTACCTCCTTTAGCTAAAAAACCAGTAAGTTTTGTAAATCCAGAACCCAGCCCTTTCATTAAGGCTCCCCCTATTCCCGGCAAGATAAAGGACATGGCGAGTTGGCCTACAATGCCAATTTTACCCATAAACTTACCAAACTTTTTAAAAGCAGACTTAATGCCTTTGCCAATTTTTTTAAAGGCTTTTTTAAGACCTTTACCAATTTTTTTAAATATACTCATTCTATTTTACCTTTTATAAAAAATTGTATTTATGTATTAAGAACAGTGTCTAACCAAGTTTGAGCGTCACTAGCATTTCTAGCGCCAAGCTGTTCATTACCAATCGCAGTTGCCAAAAGCTGAGCCTTGCGCTGCTGTTCGTTTTCATAGCTTTGACGAACATACGCTGCCTCATCTCGAAGCTGCTGCCACAGCTGAGTCAATTCTTGAGATGTTAAGTTGTAAGACATCTGAGCATTTTGTTGGTTTGCTGCGTTTTGTGCAGCGGTATCTACCAAGTTAGATTGTCTACGCCACTGGATATTTGATTGCTCAACAGCCTGTGCATTTGCTGCATTCCATTGGTCGCGTTGAAAGTCTTGAGCTTCGTTAAACTTAGCAACATCAGCTTCCATCTGCGAAGTAAACTGGTCAGCTTGTAGTTGATTACCTGCATCAATAGCAGCCATTCTATTCTTTTCAGTAGCATTAAACTGTTCACGGGCTTGATTTGCAGCTACGTTTTGCTGTTGAATTTGAGTAGACAGGTTCGCAATAAACTGGTCAGACTGTTGTTGATTAGCTGCTCCAAATTGTTTAGCAGCATTGTCAGCAGCTTGGTTAGTTAATAAAGTTTGTTGACGTTGCTGAGCCTGTAGTACAACGGCCTGTTGTTCGTTGCTCAAGTTAGCCATGTCCATTTGCAAGAAAGACTGTGCGTTTTGAGCCGCAAGCTTAGTATTCTTGTCTAGATTTGCCATGTCCAGTGAAGCCAAGGCCGTAGCGTTTTGTATTGCGGCTTGTTGGTCAGCACTAAACTTAGTAGCTACCATTGTCTGCATAAACTTGCTGTTAGCCAACTCGATTTGCTGTGCCGCAGTAAACGAATTTAAATCTACGTTAGCCACCATTGAAGCGTTTTGTACTGCACGTTGCTGGTCAACAGTCAACTGAGCTTGATTCATCTCGGCTGCAATCTTTCCCTGAAGCAAGTTAGTTTGCATACGATTGTTTAAGTTTGCAAGCTCTGTTTGCTGTGCAGCATTAAGGTTTTCAGATTCAAATTGATTTCTAGACGTTAAGTTAGCAAGCTTCATCTGCTGGTCATTAGATAGATTAGCCAGCTCCATTTGTTGCTTGAATCCAGCATTTTTAGACAAGAAATCGGCGGCTGTTTGCATTTCAGCTAGGCGCTCTTGTTGAATTGCAGACATGTTTTCGGATTCAGTAGCGTTCATGTACTGCATTTCTGCAAGTTCAATCTGCTGCTCGTTGCCTAAATTCTGTGCTCGCATGGCCTGCTCATTCATAGCAGTAACTTTAGCAGCTTCTTGACGATTAGCTAAGTTTTGCATACGTGTTTGCTGTTGCATTTGTGCAGTAGTCATTACGGCATCTTGTCTAAACTGGCTCTGCATTGTAGCCATTTGCTGAGCCATCTGAGCTGTTTGAGAGTTGGCTGTTTGTTGATTAGAAAGATTAGACAGTCTTCGCTGCATATCTAGTGTTGCTGTAGACATGTTAGCTTGTTGCTCGTTGCCTAGATTTTGAGATGCTCGCTGCTGCAAAGCTTGAGCATTAGCTTGAGCTATTGGCATTGCGCTCTGAATAATAGCATTAAACATTGCATCACGACCAACACTAGAAGCGCTCATGCCTCGTTTAGCTAAGTTAGCTTCAACGGCTGCAAGTGCTGGCCTAGCCCATGCAGGAGTTTTACCGTCTTCAAGTCCACCCAACAAGCTTTCCATCTGTGAAGATACTAAAGCTTCTGTGGGCAGCGCCGCAACGGCAGCTCTTACTTCTACAGGTTGTTCGTCTATAGCAGCTTCAACAGTTGCAGGGTCTTCTACAATTGCTGCTGTAATCTCTGGAGGAAGCTCACCAACTTCTGCAAGCATTTCGGCTGCTGCACCTTTAGCTGCTGTGCCTTTAACTGTTCTGCGTTGTGCGGCTTCAAAGCCTGCCTTACCTATAATTTCAGCGGCTTTGCCATCAGAAAGAGTGTCGTCTGTAATAAGTTTACGTGTTTGAGCTTCAGCAGCTTTAGCTTCTTCAACAGTAGCTTTCTCGCCAGTTACTTTGTTTACGTAAGCGCCTTTGCTTATATCGTACACAGTTTCATCAGCCAGTGCTTCTTTTTCGGCGGCATCGTCACGCTCAGCAGCTTTAGCTTTTTCTGTAAGCTCGGCATCGTCTACCTTAGCCACAGCTTCTTCAGATACTTCGCCCTCAGCCGCATCTATAGGGCCTGCCATCTCTGCTTGAGTTGAAACGTATTTAGAAGCCGTTAGCCCGATAGGGCCTGTAATTTCATCAGGCGCAGCCATTGTTCCCGGAAGACCACCGCTTGCTTCCCAAGCTGCTAAGTCTTCTTTATATTTGCTGCTTGTTTCGCCGCCCGGATAGTTGGCAGGGTCTGGAGCTTCGGCTACTGTCTTTGTAGCTGTAACGCCTTCTGTAGTGACTGTACCGGCTTCGCCTATAGTTTGAATGTCTTCTTTGCCGCTTAGGGTCGCTGCCTGCACTGCTGCTGCATCGCCAAACTCTTTATTCCAAGCTTCTAAGTCTTTTTTATAGTCTCCGCTTGTTCTTCCACCCGTATAGTTGGCAGGGTCTGGAGCATCTGGAACTGAAGTAGAAGCCCCTGTAGTTGCAACTTCAACTTCAGGCGTAATGTATTCAGGAGTCTTTTGTGTGATGCCTACAGGTGCGCCACTTACTGACTCAGTTGTAGTTACAGGGCCAGTGGTATCAACCTGTCCTCCGCCTTCGCCTGCGGCTCCGCCTCCACTGCTGTCACCAAGAACGTCTTCTCCTTGATTGGCTAAATACTCATTTAGTTCTTCTGTATAGCTTTGCAAGGCAGTTAAATAAGTTTGGTATCTTCGATTAGCGTTATTCCAGTTTTGAAGTTTTAATTGGTATCTTTCCCAAGGTGAACCACTTCTACGGGCACCACTCCAGACAGGTTTTTCTCCGGGGTCGTCAACTTTTTCAGGGGGCGTAGGTCTTGCTGCTGTTTCCATAGTAGAAGCAGTAGACTGCTGAACAGGCGTAGTGTCCTGACCCTCTTGACTTGCAAGGTTCTCTCCGGCCACACCTGTTCCTTTTTCAATAGGAGCATTGCTAACATCTACAGTTTTACGGTCAGATGTAGAAGTTTTAAGAGCTTCAGCTTTAGCTTCAGTGTCGTCAGGCTTTTTGTAACCTGTACCGCCGCCAACCTCGTATTTTTTTCTTAAATATTTTTTAGCTTTACTCATTACTTATCGTCTCCGTTTACAAGCTTCTGGACTGTTTCAGATTCATAAATTCTAATTCCTAACCATACAATAGTAAACAACGAAGCAGTAGGCGGCAGCCACGCTGCTAACGCCATAACGCCTGTGGAGGCCGCTGCAATATCTACTACTTCTTTGCCTTCTTCTACGGTCATTAGGTTTTCCTTTTTGTTATTTTTTGAATAAAAAAATTATAAGGTATATAAGTACAGGTATAAAAACTATTCCTAAACTTACCCACGCAACAAATTGTTTAATCAAACTAATTAAATTTTGTTTTTTTAACAAAGCTATTCTAGCTTGTTTTTCTCTTTTTTGTTTACATTCAGCTTGATAGTTTAACCAGTCGCTATACATGTCTGCCCGACCAGCGTATACCATGTAATCCTTTAGCCAAACCTCTTGCTCTTTAATCTTCTCAAGAGCCATGAATGCGTCTAAGTCACTCTTGCCCTTAGACGCCACACGTTTTGCTATTGCACTTTTATTATCAAAATACTTAGTAGCCGCTTCTGAGCAGTCATACAGTTCCTTACCGTTACTGATGGCAGTCTTGATGACTTTAAAGGCTGCGTTCGCTGCTGCGATTTCGGCGAGCATTCAGTCACTCAGACGCTGTGCGAATGTCTTTAGCAATACCTTCTACCAGAGTAGCTGAACCAGCACCTACACCTTTTGCAGTGCCTACTACCATGTCTTGTGCAGAGTCTACAGTTGAGTTGACAATCTGCTGTGAACCGTCAACAGCACCATTAAAAGTGTTGCAGCCAGCAAGTACAAAAAGTGTCGCGATTAAAAATGTTTTCATGTTATATCCTCGTAGTTAAATTAAGGCGCTGT
>ERZ1046568.504-NODE-504-length-32105-cov-38.697441_pt1 | contig 32105 bp, 44 predicted proteins | sample MGYA00383092_ERZ1046568 | MGnify/ENA primary metagenome ERZ1046568 (study PRJEB29581, sample SAMEA5548362) | metagenome | biome: marine; feature: coastal; material: water | depth 1 m | study: Short-term variability in the microbial, nano- and picoplankton... | reverse complement strand
GTACGTTTACTCTTGCCTCGCCTAACAGCAATACCAACCGCACCCTGACCCTTCCTGATGCGGCAGGAGAGTTGCTTACAACTACAGGTGACGGTAGTGGGCTTACGGGTGTTAACTCCTTTAAGCCCGTAGCAGTCACTGGCACTACACCTTCGCTTGACGTGGGTACTTACAACTTCTTCGACAATGGAGCACTCACAGCAGATACTACTGTTAGCTTCGCTAGTGTTCCTACTGAAGCAAGATGGAGCTATAGCTTCACCGCATCTTTAGATGCGTCCTTTGCATGGGATATTTCTACAGCGGTATCAGATGGGGGCGTGTCAACAGCTACCAATGATACACAGCCCAGAGGGCTATTCTTCAAACCTGATGGTCTGAAGATGTACGTTGCAGGTTCTACTGATGACGCCATAGATGAATACAACTTGAGCACTGCTTGGGATGTGACTACAGCGACATACTTGCAGACTTACTCTATAGCGGGGCAAGAGACAAACGTCATCGGTTTATTCTTCAAACCTGATGGCACTCAGATGTACACGTCAGGGCTAACTGGAGTAGGCATTGACGAGTACTCTTTAAGCACTGCTTGGGATGTAACTACAGCATCTTTTGTGAGGTTTAAGTCAGTTTATGCTCAGGATACAAACCCAAGAAATATCTTCTTCAAGCCTGATGGTCTGAAGATGTACATGTCAGGGGTTGCTGGGCGAGACATCACTGAGTATAACTTGAGCACCGCTTGGAACATCTCCACGCTAACTCTCGTACAGACGTTCTCAACAATTACTCAAGACACAGCCCCTGCCCACGTCTTTTTCAAGGATGATGGTCTGAAGATGTACGTTCAAGGTGTAATCACCCAAACAATCTTTGAGTATGACTTGAGCACCGCTTGGGACATCTCTACTGCTGTTTACCTTCAGTCGTTTCTGCACAGCTATACTTCTTATTCAATCTTCTTCAAACCTGATGGGCTAAAGCTGTTCGTTCAGCAGCTTAATACTGACGGTGTTGAGCAGTACACCTTTGGCAGTGTTCCTACTATGACGCTTCCAGCCGCTGTAGTAGGAACACCCAGCGCCTTGGTTCTTGACAACAAAGTAACCTATGAGTTCGTTACCCTTGACGGGGGCACGACAGTTAACCTTATCGCAGAGGAGAGCATAGCACCATGAGCACCATCAAAGTAGATACAATCACAGATGAGGCTGGCTCTGGCGCACCTGATTTTCCCAACGGTCTAACTACAACTGCTGATGTATTTTTCGGTGACAACGACAAACTCAAATTCGGCAATGGGGCTGACCTACAGATTTTTCACACTGGGGTAAATAGTTACATCAGGGATTTAGGTACTGGCAACCTAATTATTGACACCAGTGGGGCAACTATTGACATTAAAGGCTCATCGCCAACAGAGTATATGGCTCGTTTTATTAAAGACGGAGCAGTCTCTCTTTACTACGACAACTCTGCAAAACTCGCCACCACGTCCACAGGTGTAGACGTCACTGGGACTATCACAGCTACAGCCTTCGCAGGTGATGGCTCTGCTCTGACTGGTGTTGGTGGCAGTACAACTTACGATACTGTAGGTACTTATGTCTTTGGACGTCGTGCTGGCTCTACTTCGTCGCAAGCAGTTTTTACTGCGGGAAGCACCTACGCAGGTAGCACACTCTATCCTGCTGGCATAAGTGGTAACGTAGCGACTGCGGCCCTAACTTGGTCTACTTCTATTTCTACCCTTTACTCAGGTAACACAGGAAGTTCAGCCCTCTCTGGAACTTGGAGAGCCATGGGTTCAACCCATCCGAACACAGAAAACCCTGTAACCCTATTCGTAAGGATTTCATAATGAGCATTACAATTACAGAAGTCCGCAACGCAACGTCCTTGCAAGCTGACAACCTCTACATGGACGTAGAGATTAACCACCCACAGTACGGTTGGATACCTTACACATTAGACCCCTTGGACACTGACACAACCATCGACAACGATGAAGTGATGGCTCTCATTGGCACGGACTTCGTAGCTTACGTTCCACCTACTCAGGCAGAGCTAGACGCAGCACTTGCGGCAGAGGTTCGTGCTGATCGTGATGCACGTCTTTTGGAAGTGGATGCTATCGCTGGCAATGCCCTGCGCTGGGCTGCACTGGATGCTGACACACAGGCTGCGTGGGCCACATACCGTCAAGCACTGTTGGATGTACCACAGCAGGATGGCTTCCCTAACACAGTGGCTTGGCCTGTAGCGCCGTAGGAAATTGACAATGGAAACACTTGACCTCTTTTTGAAGTACATCGTGGTGCCAGTGGTCGCGTTTGTTTACACGCTGCACAGCAAATTACAGGGGCACCACACCGACATCGAGGTCTTGAAGGCTACGGCTGCTGCCAACAAAGAAGCGCATGACCGAGAGTTCAAGCAACTGCAAGAAAGTTTCAAAGCTGTGTTTACCAAACTAGATGGCATCGAAGAGGCGTTGAGAAAATGAGACACCTGCGCGGAATAACTGTTCTTGTGTTGGCGGCGGGCCTGATGGCGTTGCTGGGTATCATTGTAATCGATGAGTTCCAAGCGGCTGCAGAAGCTGACGGCGAACTTGATTCAAACATTATCGAGCTGCTGCAAATGGCAATCACAGGCGTCATCGGGATTGTGGCTGGCTATGTGAGCGGAAAGGCTGACCAATGAGAAACATCGACACCATCATTATTCATTGCACTGCAACCCGACCCAACTGGTGGGAAGGTAAGACGTCGCAGCAAAAGGTAGATGAGGTACGTCGCTGGCACGTAGAGGATCGAGGCTGGTCAGACATTGGCTATCACTATCTTATTGATCGCGATGGAACGATAGTCGAGGGCCGCCCACTGGAGCGCACAGGCGCGCACGCTAAAGGCCACAACACAGGTTCCGTTGGCATCTCTCTGTTTGGTGGGCATGGCGGCAACGTGTCTGACCAGTTCGAGGACAACTTCACTGAAGATCAGGATCGCGCACTGCGTGAACTAATGGATCGCCTCAAGGCAGAGCATCCAATCGTTAAGACCATTGGTCACAATGAAGTGGCTAACAAAGCATGTCCCACATTTGTTGTGCGTGACTGGTTAGCGAAAGCCCCTGCCGTTGTGCAAGCGCCGATGGTTGCCTCACAGCAGCGCACACGCCCCGCTCAGAGCCGCACGGTCCAAACCTCGGTGGTCCAAGGTGTCTCTGCTGCGGGTGGTGCTATCGCTGCACTGCAATCTCTTGACGGCACGGCGCAGATTGTTGTGCTGGTTGGCTGCTTCGCATTCGGAGCGATGGCAATGTTTATACTCAAGGAAAGGCTACGTGCATGGGCTTCGGGCTGGCGTTAATAGGGCGGTTTAAGATTTGGTTGTACGCCGCTGGAGCTATCGTTGTCGCGCTTGGCGCGGCTTACTTTCGAGGAAAGTCAGACGAGGCAGAAGCAGAACATGAAAGGGAATTGAATGAGTACGTTGAAACCCGTAAGCGGATGGACACCGTGGACAGTGGCAGCGACGGTGATGCTTCCCGCGCTTGGTTGCGCGCCCGTCAGCAGTCCAAACGCAATCTGTGATGGCACTGTATCATTGCGTGATACACATACACAGGCGCTGATCGAAGACGGTGGCAACCGTTCTGTTGTAACTGGCGCTGCTTTGATTGCTGCGCTCGATGCTGGCTGTGATCCCTAATGTCGGAGCCAACCCTCCCAAGCAAAGACCTTAGCGACTTGCAACAAGAAGCATGGGATGCGGTGCATGAACATGGCTCAATTAGAAAGGCTGCACGTGCGCTGGGTAAAAGTCACAGCACGACCCATCAACATTACGCCCTTGCTAAAGCTAAGATTCAACTTGATAGCGGTGTTGCTCAAGCCTTAGATGAGGTTGGCATTCAAGACCCGACGCAAGTGCGAGGCGGTTGGCTTAAAACAAAACATGCCAGTGTTCAGTTCACCATGCCAAAGGCAAGCGCGGTTGATCTTGAGGATAGCGCAGATCGAATCAAAGAAACATTGAAGGGCATTGATCCTCCAGCAATTATACAGCCACCCAAAGAAACCTCTGATAGTTTGCTTACGCTTTATCCTATGCCTGACATTCACGCAGGTCTTAGAACAGACAACGAAACATTGCACGGTACTGTTGATCGCCTTGTAAATGGCATGAATGATTGTGTAATTAGATCACCTAAGTCTGGTACTGGAGTGCTGTTGGTTCTTGGTGACATGCTGCACCACAATGACAATGAGAATGCAACGCCAGCAAGTAAGCATGCGCTAGATGTCTTGGCGACGATTGAAGAGACAGCCATTGCAATGATCCAAGGTCTGGCTCGGTGTATTGAGATAGCACTGCTGCACCACAGCAAGGTAATCGTTTCAGTTCTTAGAGGTAATCATGATCGAGACGCATACTTAATTGTTCTTTACTCTTTAGCTGAACGGTATCGAACCCACCCTCGCATCGAGGTGCAACGTGAAGAGGGTGAGTTCTTTGTTTATCAGCACGGCAAGTGTTTGATAGCTGCCCACCATGGTGACAGGGCAAAGCCAGAGCGTTTAGTTATGTCTTTAGCTGACGAGTTCCCAAAGCTGTGGGGTGAAACGCGACACAGATTTTATTACACTGGTCACCTTCACCACCACAAGTCAGCCGATATTGGTGGCGTTCAATGGGAACAACTCCGCGCTGTTACTAAGCGGGATAGGTACGCCAAAGATCATGCCTATACTGCAAGGTCACAGATGCAAGCGATTACCTTTGACGATAAGTCGGGTGAGATTAGTCGAGTTAAGATAAACCTTTAGGGTTACTCTGCGCTAGACAATTCACTAGCCAGTGCAAGATAGCCAATGCCATCAATGAATGAATCTAGGTTAGGGCCGTTGGTTAGTCTTGCTAACTTTAGGTCAGCCATCATTACGCCAACCTGCCAAGGTTTGATTTGTATCCCTAACAACTGGCTCCATCGTTCAGCTATGCGCTTAAAGTTTTCTTCTGCTTTTCCGTATGTATCCTGCCTGTCGCCATTGATTAGGTCTTGAGCAATTTGGATTGTACTATCTCTGTTCATTTTTTTTCTCCAAGAAGTAGGCTTCAGTTATTACATCGGCAAAATATTCTGCCATGCTAGAGTATTGGTTGGCTGCTGCCTCTGAAATGCAGTGATCTAGCACTTCGTTAGACAGATGCTCTTGGACCAACAGCTTCATAGTACCTACGGGCATTCCAATCTTGCGTATCTTGTACCTAAACTCTGTCATCTTATTGTTTTCTCTGTCGAGCGGCGGCATTGGTTTAACTTTCTTTTCTTGTCCAAGATGTTTTCTGATCCCGTGGATCACAGTCGTATGATCTCTGTTTAAGATAAGGCCGATCTCTACCTTGCTGTATCCAATCTCATTTAGGTTGTGCATTATCTCATGTCGAGCGTGACATACTGATCTGGTTCTAGTCTCTGACATGATTATAGATTCTGCAATCAGGTGCTTGTCGCACACGTCCTTGATTACATGGGTGTAAGTCATTGTGTTCTCCATCATCTGTTAAAAAAATGGCGAGGTCTAAGCCCCGCCACTTTATATCTACAGGTAAGCTTGCTTAGAATGGAATGCTGTCATCCATTTTCTGTAGCGTAACACCACCACCCTGCTGTTTGTCGGATACATTGAAGGTCATGTATGGCTTATCTTCTTTCATCTTGCGCCATGCTGCCAGCCTACGTGTCTCACCCATTGGGCCAGTGTAATCAGGCGCTGCCTCATTGCCCTTCTTGTCGTTGTCGAAGAGAACACCAACCTTTTCATAGACCTCGATGATAGTCTTGCCATCGCGCGTCTGATCTTTGACCAGTGTAATCTTCCGATCAAGCCCGTTGTCGTTAAGCTTGCCTTGAAGGATCAGGGCTTGCGTTGGGAATGGTGCGAATGCTGCGCCACGGTTTGTGTTATCGTAATCGTCTGCCATGCTTTTGGCTCCTTTGTTGTAGTGTTTGTGTGCAGCTACCATTCGTTCGTTGTGGCTTCGATGCTTATCTTTTCTATGCCCACAAGATTCCCCTGCCTTAGCTGCGCACTTAGGGCAGGGTATTTGTTGAATCATTTTTTTGGTTGTTGGCGCCATTAATCTAGTTCGCGAACTAACCCCATTGCTACCAACTGTTGCCACTTGGTGACGGTTTATCCCCGCCATCGTACTTGTTGCCATCCATCTTCCCGAGGAAGATATCAGCATCACATCCGATATGAGACAGGGCTTTAGTCAGGCCATCAGTGACAGCCATCTTTGGTGCATCCTCAGCTATACGGCCTTTGGTTGCATCAAAGAACTTGCGGCAACCTGTGAAGGCACCGAATGCGTTTGAAGGTGAGCCGTGCCATACGGTTACATGAGCAAGGACTGCGCTGTCTCCGCTGGATACGTTCACAATCTCTGTTGTGCTATGCCAGCCCCAGCCCTCACCGACTGGGCCAAACTGTTCTGTCATCTTCATGACCTGATACTGCGGGTCGATAGCTGTAAAGCTACGTGCGCCAAAGCTAATCTTCTTGAGATACTTTGGGTCGGATGCGCAGAGGTTGTTCCAAATATTCATGTTGCTCATAGTGTTCTCCTTACTTGCGTGGTGTGATGCGCAGTGCGCCGCGCTTGTCGCGCTTGATTGTTAGGTTAGTGCAGTAGACTTCACGTTCATTGCCAGCCACCATTGCCTTGAGGTCTTTCTTTGCACCCTCGAATGTCTTGGCTGCTGACTGGTGTTCTAAGTATGTGTGTGCTGCGTCGATGAACTGGTTGTCTCGTGATGCGTCTCGCTTGACCATCTTGTCCACCTCGATCTTGTCGATGATGATTGACGGTACGTTAATACCAATCGGTTCTTCATCCCGTACAACGTGACCCCAGAAGTCTGACACCACCGCCCACATCGAATCGAAATAGTCTTTGTTGCGGCCGACATAAGCTGACTCCCACTTGTTGTTGCCAAAGATCACCGACATCCAGATGCCATCTGCATCTGCTAGGTGTGCGTAAGTTTGAATCTGCGGCATGTAATACTCAATCACATTGTCCATGTTGTTCATCGAGTTGGTGTGCTTGGCCTCGATGATTGAGTTATCCCACATGCCATCGACTGTGCCTTTGACTGGAACATTGCCTATAGTTTGAGTGAATGTTTTCTGCGCGTCCTTAGTCACGCAGTCATGCTCGATCTCAAACCATTCGATGTTAAAGTCTTCAGTCCATTGGCCCATCTGCACTGCGATGTTGCGGCTAAGATCGTCGCCTTCACTGCGGCCTGTCTTAACCTGCCATAGCTCAAGCCAATGGCCTTGCATAATGCGGACGCAATCTGAGCCTCCGATAAATCCTGTTCGTATCATTTGGTTCTCCTTTGTTTGTGTAACTTACTGCTTATGTGCAGTGGTTGCAAACCATTTGTCATAAGGTTCGAAATCTTTTTCTGTTAGGCTGTACTCCTCAATCAATTTTTTGCGGTGAGGGTCACGCAAATACATGTCGGATACAGCGTTGCCCTGACGTATTCTCTCTGCGCTTATGGCGTACATGTTAAACATTGAGCTTGAAGGCTCTGAGGATCGCGCTCCGTGGCTCTGAGAGGTATTCTTCATGGCTTCTAAGAAGTCCCTAACAGATGGCAGCGTCCGACCTCGCGCAGATTGAGTCACCTCTTTCGCTGTGAGGGCGACGAGGGAACTCAATCGCTCCCGCGTAATACCGTCGGAGATGTTGCGATTGATTGCCTCGATCACATCCATTGCAACTATGGTGGGATCAAGATCGCGAGGCATGTTGAAGCGGCTAACGATGTCAGACTTAAACCAATCTTTGAGAAACTGCATACGCTCATCATAATTCATTGAGCCATCCAATCGTCTTCTTGCTCTCCGTCTTCTCTGATTCTAGGTCATCCTCCCATCGCTCACCGTTAAGCCATGTCGATGGGTGTGGAACGTACTGCTTTTCGGTGCCCATCTCTTCGCAATGAATAGCGTACGCGATTGCGCCTTGAATGATTTCATCTGCGCTAGAAAACTTAAGTGCTTTCTTGAATGCAGTACGTGCAGCACCCTTACCGATACGTCTTGGGTAAGCTTCCCAGAATGCTTGAAACACTGGCGTGTTGTTTGGATGTGCCAATGTGTCATGCGAAGTAGTAATAGCTTTACTACTACTAGCTATATCTAGCTTAGTTATATTACTTACTACTTCGGGTGACAGATTGTCATGCCGAGCAGGATTTTTCTTAACGATTTCGTTAGTCATGTCTTCCTCCATCGAAGTGATTGCATAGAAGTTAGGCTTGTTGTGTCGTCTCGTAACGCGAATGAACCCATTGTCTTCAAGCCAATAGATTCCCCTGACTACAGTCCTGACATTAAGGAGTGTATCATCAGCTAGTCTTTGTTGTGATGGAAAGCATTCGCCCTCTGCGTTAGAGTATGTGGATAACGCAATAAGAATAACTTTTGCCGTAGGATTCCCTATTGGCATGAGCGAAATGTCTATGATAAGATCATAGTTGATCATACGGTTCTCCACCTGAGTTGGTCATACTGCCTGTTAGACTTATGGGGCGCTTGTTTTATGATGTGGCAAGCGTCCCATTTTTTATTGGTCAGGCCATAAGTTCTTATCACCATGCAAGAAGTAGTGACCGACAACCTTACCAGTATCTAGCTTTATGCGGTCACAGCAGATGGGCCATCCATCTTTCTTGAGTTCAAAGATTCGTCCAGCTAAGCGTAAGCTGCCAAACATATTCAACGCTTCGAGTGGGGTTATGATTGCGCCTGTCTTGAGGTGGCTAAGTATCTCTTGGTTCTGTGTCATGCTGGTTCTCCATTAGCATTTCAAATATGTCACCCTTAAAGATGACGATGGTTTGCGGCTCACCTGTGCGCCGCTTATAGATAGCAAAGTCTCTGCCATCTAATACAGTGAAGGGACTAGGGAAGTTCGACTTATCTCTGTACTTGATCTCACCTACCAGTTCGTGTCCCATGAGTTCGGCTTTGATGTCGCCTCGATACTCTCCGCCCAGCGCTCCTGAGAGGGGCTGGCGTTTCGTTTTGATGCCGACTTTCGTGAGCCACTCCACGATTTTTCTTTCGTGATAGTATCCCTTAGACTTATTTTTGTTTGCCATATGTCTCTCTCGTAACAGTTAATACATATGAACCAATGCTTCTGCGTGGTTCGTTCATGCCCGTTCTTTAGGATGGCAACGAAATATCTGACCGTGTCTTCACACGAATCACATCTCGCCTGTCCTTTTTTTAACTTCGATGTCGTACCCAAGAGCATCTAACCAACACATCAGCATGAACCCAGAAGGGATTCGTTTGTGTGTCTCCCACTTATGCACCAGTGATACAGTACAACCTATGCTATGTGCTAGTGCTTCTTGGCTTATGCTTTGCTCTGATCTTGCGTCGATCAATTCTGTTACCAGACTCTCGTAGTTCTCTGGTATCACCACGGGCTTGCTCAAGTGCATAAAGTTTTTCAATAGCTTTCACCACTTTCTTTGCAGTCTCGTATCTAAGTTCTGTGTTACCGTTGATTGTCCTGTAGTATGTGGACGTTGGTACGCCAGAACTTTTGAATGCTTTCAGCAAAGAAACTTTAGTTGCTTCTGAACGCTCGGTTAGTATGTCAAGATATGATTTCATGCAGCTTATGTGCAGTATTAAATTGAGCAAGTCAACGATTGTGCATTTTATTTGTGGGTGCTAGTTAGTTCGAGCGGGGCGTTCAATCCCATTAAGGTTTTGTATTGGTCAATGCGCTGCCAAATTGCGCCAACAATTCGACTTGCATTCACTGCGCCCCGCACGAAATCACGTATCTATTGGACGCGCTTTCGGCCTCGGTGACACGCTGGGTGCATATGTTCTGACGCACTGCGCCCATGCTTCGCCTTCGTACTCCCGCTCCAGATCATTAGCGATTGTGCTGAACTCTAGTAGCGCACGTCCGCATTCCATTTGGCTGTCGAACTGGGCCATGTATGTTTCACTTCCAATGTGCATTAACATGATTGTAATTAGTGGTGTCATTGATTGCTATCCTCCCAATATGCATCCTTTACGATACCGCTTAGCCATTCAGCTACGCTTACGCCGCTGCTTTCCGCGTTAGATATAAGCCACAAGGCAGTGCTATCATCCAAGCAATGACCAACATCATTGATCGAACCTAATGCAGTGCCTTTGAATTGCATGTCAGTTAGCTTTCTAAGATAGGATGCGTTAGCCCAGCTTGCCATTGTCTAGCTCCAGTCGTTTGATCTTTGCTTCGTAACGCTCAATGCGGTCATCTAAGATAGCCAAGTCAGTGCTAACATAGCTGGGTCGCACACCTAAGCCGTACCTTTCAGATAGACTATCGCGCTGTCTGCGTGTGCTTTTAATAAACTTTCTCAAGTCGCTGATTGTTTCTGGCGTGGTCATTTCTTTACCTCATATCTTTGGTTGACGTAGCGAACATCGTTGCGACGCACTAGGTTAGCCATTCGACGTCGAGTGTCGTCGATGGTAGTATTTAATTGCGCTGTTAGGGTGCGTATAGTTGCGTTGGGTCGCTTCTTCATAAGCCTAAGCAACGTGTCAGCACGTGCATCGCTATCGTTTTCGGATACAACGAATGTCTTGGGGATAGCGGCTGCGTGGCCTTCCTTCTTAGCCATCGCAGCCCATGCTTTCCCAAGTTCTTCTTCTAATTGCTTACGTGTTGGCATGTTAGAACCTGATCTCATCGTCGAGTTCGTACTCATCAAGGTTGGCATCTTCCCACGCTTTCGTTGCACGTTGGTTGCATTACCTTTGATTCAGCAAAGGCATCCAGTGAACCTGACCAGTACGTTTTGTTACACATCTAGCTTACCTTCCAAAAGAGACTTTACTTCTGACATCGCATCCTCATAGCCCTGCTTGTAATCACTCCTACCTTTAGCCATACCTTCATGCACTCCAATCCTGTACCCTATCTTAAAAGTAAAGTTGTTGTAGTCTTGCCCGAAATAAGCGGAGTTGTTTTTGGTATCGTCTGAGCAAGGTAAGCCTACTTCCTGTGCGTAGTGTGCCGTTACCCAAGTTAAGTGCTTCTCATGCTGAGTTGTTTCCTGTTTGTGTACAGGCCCGTAAGTAGCCGACATTTGTTCTACCATAGCATCTATTTGATTTAGTACATCACTCATTGCTTAACCCTCTATCATCCATTTAACAACAGCCTCTAACTCTCTTATTAATGAATTTGTCCTTGTCAAACAGTGGGTTAGTTGCTGCAAGTTTGTCTGCAATGTCATGCAGTCGAAAGGGATAGGACACGTGTGGCCCAATGTTGTCTGCAATGAATTCATAGTGTGCGCGTGTCATGCGCGGTGCTGATTGAGTCTGCATTAGATTGCTCCTGCTTCGTTACGAATGGTCTTTGCATTTGATTCAAGTTCATCAGCGCACTTGAGGCGCGCTTTAACTAATGTTTCCTTGAACCTGTCGAAGAACCAAGCGTGTTCTTCTGACTCAACGTCAGCAAGGATCGAGGACAGTCGCTCTGTGTCATAAAGTGACAGGCTAAAGCTAAGTCTAAGTTCTGATATGTCAGTGTAGATATATTTCATTGTAGGTTCTCCTTGGTTGTGTCGATGTAAAACCCACCGACATTAGGCCAGTACCATCCCCAGCCATTGTTATCTTTGAATAGTCCAAGCGGTGCCGCGCACATGAGTACGAGGCAAAGCAGACCGATGGTATCAGTGATGATTTCTTTGATTAGCATTTCGATTCTCCAAGTTTATGATAGCTGCACGTATGCAGTAGATCAATTCTTTTTTAAGTTAGTCGTCAACTAATTTACCTGTGGAAATTTCGCTACGTGCTCCATCCCCTCGCCTACCTTTGAAGGGTGGAGGCACAATGGACAGCAGTGTCCTAACGTCGAGGTTACAACACTTTCTTGAGGCATGAGAAAAGGAGAGCCAACCTTTCGGCTGACCCTCCCCTTCCTATCGGTTGCGCTTATACGTCGATGCCTAGCGCCTTCAGTTCGGCTTTCTCTGCCTTGCTCACGGCCTTCGGCTCCTCTGGGACTTCCACAACATTGCCGACATGTGAGGACCACTGCTCCTCAAACTCAGCGGCATAAGCTTCCTGCGCCATTCGCAACTGTTCCTGTAGGAACATCACCGTATGATGCTCGGCTTGTGCTTGCGCCTTCGACGCTTGGTAGTTTGTCTCAGAGATTTCGTCCCCATTCCGACGTCCAAGCCAGTGCTTGACCCAGCCTCGCTGTGTATCAAGCCGCTTCTCTTGGCGGGGAAGCCAATACTCAGCAAAGCGTATCTCTTGCTGTAGCTTCATCTGTCGCATGAATCGTAGCGTATCTACTTGGCACCATCCGTCAGTAGTTCCAGTCGTGTTGCTCGATCTCATGTAGAGTTCTTGCGTATTAGTGTATGTCTCTGCGATCATCTTGGTTACGTTAGTCATTTTAGTTCTCCTTTATTTATGTCCCCGCTAGGCGGCGACAGGCAGCTTGTGTCAAGTCTCGCGTAGCGACCTGCTTGCAGGTTGACTTGACTCATGCTGAATGTCGTTGCAGCGGTTCTTCTGTTTGACTCTTACATTTTACTCTTATGTCTTGAGTCACATCACACATGATTGTTGATGATGCCGATTATTTTCCATTCGATTCGTAACTTGTCATCCCCTTGCAAGCTCTGCTTGTCGAACTTTATCTTTGGCAATGAGGTAGGGCTGGGTGCGCCATGCGAGGAAAGTGACCAGACTACACAACGCAATACACCAGATGGGATAAAGTTTGAGGGATTGACCTGTTGCGAATTGGACGGTCACCTGCAAGGTATCATTACAACTCGTGTGTGTGTGACCCCATAGCGAAGGCGATAAGACTTGGGTGAACCCAAAGTAACAGCCCAGAGTAGGGCGTAGCTTTCCAAAGGAAAGCCGCCAATCTCTGGAGGTGTTACGGGGCCAAGGTGTGCAGCCTGAGCGGTGATACACAGTGCTGCATCATGCAACATACTAACTGCCCATACACTTTGTGCGTTGACACAGGGCAATATGGACGTGCTAATCATGGGGGGAGAGAGGGAGAGGGGGGCAGTTAGGAGACAACATGAATGATGTAACAGTAAAGAAACTAACCAGCAAACAGCAGTCGTTGGTAGATATAATGGTAGCTGAAGGACTGAAACCTGCACAAGCAGCAGAGAAAGCTGGGTACGCTGCTGGCAAAGCGGGATACGTCAGTGCTTACAGAGCATTGAAGGTGCCACATGTGCAGGCTTACATGATGCAGAGGATGCACGATGAATTTGGGTTGAGTGCTATAGCAGCCCTGAACACCACTCGCCGACTGTCACAAGGTGCCAAGAGTGAGTACGTACAGCTCCAAGCAAGCCAAGATTTACTAGACAGGGCGGGTTACAAGCCGATCGATCGCAGTCAAGTGCAACTGGCTGGTGACATAAAGGTTACCATTGATCTAGGATAAATTAATTCTTCATTGGATCATATAGAGGAGGGGGGGGGTCAAAAACCGCGGCTACTAGTTACTGTAATAGTCCCCTACAAACATTTTTCTCTAAAAAGGTCCGAAGAAAAAGTGAGGTGCTGAAGATGAGCAGATATGATACGAAGCCTGAGAAGCAGACACGAAGTGATACGTCTGTAGCTAAGAAGCAATTGAGGAGTGTCGGGTATGGCAAAGAGTCCAGCGTGGCAGAGGAAAGCAGGGAAGAACCCTAGTGGTGGTTTGAATGCTAAGGGCCGTGCTTCTTACAAGGGCGGTACGTTAAAGGCTCCTGTTAAGAGTGGAGACAATCCTCGTCGTGCTTCCTTCTTGGCTCGTATGGCTGGTGTTAAGGGTCCGATGAAGGATGAGAAGGGTCGTCCTACCCGAAAGGCTTTGGCATTGAAGGCATGGGGTGCATCTTCCCCAGCAGATGCTAGAGCTAAGGCCCGTGCTATTAGTAAACGAAACGCAACAAAGAAGGATTAATGATATGTGTGGTGGTGGTGGTAGTAAAAGCGCTGATGCTTACTACGAAGAAATGAGGCCTGATCCAGTAGACCTTCCGTCTCTTAGTGTTGGTAAAAAGTCTACTCGGAACACTCAATACGGGAATGTGAAGGCTGCGAAGACTGGCGTTCAACGCCGTAGCTTGCTTTCTTTTTTCCGCTCTAACCGTAAGGATAATAGCTGATGGCTTGGAAGTGTAAGCACACTGAAACGATTTGGGATGGCGAGACGCATGAGCTTGTCGGTCGCACGTTTACGGGCAAGACCCGCACCGCTGAATCAGTTCCACTGGTTTGGGTAGAGGACGCACCTAAAGAAAAGATCGCATCCCCTTCTAAGCCCAAGCAACCTCGAAAGAAGCAGGCGCCAAAGCCTAAGGGCGCAAGTGCGTGGGATTAAGATATGGCAAAGTCACTAATAGATATGACCGATTCTGAGCTAAACACAGAGTATGATCGTTTGTTTGAACGGCTAGAGAATATGCCTAACGATCTTAGGCTGTTCCCAAGGATTAGAGATCGAGCGCGCAGCTTGCTTAACTTACGTCCTGAAGGTCGAGTCACTAGCCGTAAGCGACTTACTCTTGAGCGCAGGTTGGATCGAATGGAAAACGAAATGCTAACTGAAGCAAGGCAGGATTAATGAGTTTTATTAATACGCTTTCTCAAGTTGAGCGGGATACTCTTCGGCGGGTTGTGCGTCTCGTGCACATGAAGCACTTTCCTAAGCACATCGCTACTGACTATGAAGCAGACAAAATCATTGAAACTATTGGTCCTGAGGCTGCTGGCAACATGATTAAATCGGGAATGGATCGGGGGATACACAATGCGTAAAGGTCTTTATGCGAACATCAATGCTCGTAAGAAGAAGGGGACCAGCCGTTCAAAGTCCAAGTCTACGATCAGTGACAAGGCTTATTCGAACATGAAGGCTGGCTTTCCTAAGAAGAAAACGCTGCTGAAACGCGATGGTTGACTTCAAGTACATACCTGACGGTAAGGTACTAAAGGAATTCATGAAGGACGAAACATTCTTTCGTGGCATCCGTGGCCCTGTAGGTAGCGGAAAGTCTGTTGCCTCTTGCGTTGAGGTGTTCCGCAGGGCGCTTGAGCAAGAGAAGGGACCGCAAGGTATTCGCAAGAGCCGCTGGGCTATCATTCGAAATACCAACCCGCAGCTTAGAACAACTACAATCAAGACTTGGCTTGACTGGTTTCCAGAGGCTGACTGGGGAAAGTTTACTTGGTCAGTGCCTTACACCCATCACATCAAGAAGGGTGACATCGACCTCGAAGTTATCTTCTTAGCTCTTGATAGACCCGAAGACGTTAAGAAGTTGCTGTCATTGGAACTGACGGGCATCTGGATTAACGAAGCGCGTGAGATTCCAAAGAGTATTATTGATGCGTGTACCATGCGCGTAGGTCGATACCCTTCTATGCGTGACGGTGGTCCGTCATGGACGGGAGTTATTGCTGACACTAACGCACCCGAAGAAGATCACTGGTGGCCTATCATGTCGGGTGAGGTGCCAATCCCTGACCATATCCCGCGTGAACAAGCTAAGATGCTGGTGAAACCTACGAACTGGAAGTTCTTTACCCAGCCGTCTGGCATGAGTGAGACAAGGGATGAGGACGGCGAGATCGACGGGTACACACCCAATCTTAATGCCGAAAACCAAAAGAACATGATGAAGTCTTACTACCCAAACCTTATCCAAGGTAAGACAAAATCATGGATTGATGTCTATGTGATGAACCGATTTGGTCACATCCAAGACGGAAAGCCTGTATATCCTATGTTTGCACCAGAAGTTCACATTGGAAAAGAGGAACTGCCCATTGCCGCTGACATGCCAGTGTACGTTGGCGTTGACTTTGGCCTTACCCCAGCCGCCGCAATCGGTCAGAAGGTTCGAGGCCGATGGTTGATCCAATCTGAGATCGTAGCCGTAGACATGGGTGTGGTTAGATTTGCAGAAGTGCTGAGGACTGAGCTATCAACACGCTTCTTTGCATGTCCAGAGGTTCACATATACGGCGACCCCGCTGGTGATTTTCGTGCGCAGACCGATGAAACCACGCCTTTTCAAATACTTAGAGGTGCTGGCCTCAAGGCTTACCCTACCCACTCCAACTCTGTTGACCTACGGTTAGAATCTGTTTCCTCTCAGCTTATGAAGATGAGCGAAGGCAAGCCTGCGTTCCTGCTTGACCGCAGGTGCAGCATGTTAATCAAGGGCTTCGAAGGCGGATACGGGTACAAGCGAATGGAAGTTAGCGGAGAACGGTACGCTGACAAGCCTGACAAGAATATGTTTTCTCACATCCACGATGCCTTGCAGTATTTAATGCTTGGTGCTGGTGAGGGCAGAGCATTACTAAACAATCAAAAGCCAATGCGTCCCACCATTGCTAAGCGTGACTTCGATGTCTTCAGCAAGAAGCCAGCAAGGGGCCAGCGCAGACAAGGCTTGTGGTCAAGGATGTAATTGTGCGTTGATATTATTTTCATCGTGTGCTTTGCAATTGAAATATAAAAGAGGAGATTTTCATGTGCTTTCCTAAAGGGCCGAGCGCTGCGGAGAACAAAGCAGCGGCAGAACAGCGTGTAGAGTCTGAGCTTGCTCAGCAAAGCGCAGCTGTAGACCGTGCAGAAGCTAAACGAGAAGATATTACTGATGCCTTGAGCGCAAGGGAGAGTCGCAAGGGTATGCGAGGCGGCGGTAAAGGCCGACGATCTCTGTATAGCGCAAGCACTGGATCAGGATTTTTGAGTAGGTTCCGATAAATGGAAGATGCCGCAAAGAAGTACATCGCAAAGTATGAGAAGGCTAAAGCCTTTCGTGAAAACTGGGTGTCGCTGTTTGAAGAGTGCTATGAGTATGCACTGCCACAGCGCGAGTCTTTCTACGCAGAAACTGCTGGTCAACGTCGAGATGACAAAATCTTTGACGAGACTGCTGTTGTAGGCACCCAAGAGTTTGCGAGTCGTCTTCAGTACGGCATGGTTCCTAACTTTGCTCGATGGGCTGACTTCACTTCGGGTAGCGAAGTGCCGCCAGAAGACCGTGATCGTATTGATAATGAACTAGACGCAGTAACCGAATACGTCTTTGAGGTTATTCAGAACTCTAACTTCGGGCAGGAGGTTCACGAATCGTTTATGGACTTGGCTGTTGGCACTGGCGTTATGTCAATTGAAGAAGGTGACGCTCTTAATCCTGTTGTTTTCTCTGCTATTCCTTTGCCGCAAGTTGTTCTGGATACTGGTCCTGATGATCGGATCGACCATGTGTTCCGTGAGCGTAAGAAGGTTCCATTCGAACACCTTAGCCTCCTGTATCCTAAGTCTACGTTTGACCCCAAGGTTACAGCGCTGATGTCTACGGATAACACTACTGATGTGCTTGAACTTGTGTGCCGTGATTACAGTAAGCGCAATGAAGAAGCTTACCTTCACTATGCAATCTGCCAGCGTACAAAGACTGTGCTGCATTATAAGCAGATGAGTGGGGTGGGTTCTAACCCATACGTTTGTTTCCGCTGGGCCAAGTGTGCTGGTGAAGTCTACGGGCGAGGCCCACTGGTCAATGCCCTGTCGTCTATCAAGACAACCAACCTGACCATCGAGCTTATTCTTGAGAACGCGCAGATGGCTATCTCTGGTATCTATCAGATGGAAGATGATGGCGTTGTTAACCCTGATACAATCCAGCTTGTTCCGGGGTCTATCATTCCCAAAGCTATGGGTTCGTCTGGCTTGCAGCCAATCAATGCCGCTGGTCGCTTCGATGTGGCGCAGCTTGTGCTGGGCGATATGCGTTTGAATATTAAGAAGGCGCTATACAACGATATGCTGGGCAATCCAGATAGGACACCAGCCAGTGCAACAGAAGTTGCAGAGCGTATGGCTGACCTGTCCCGTCGAATGGGCGCTGCCTTTGGTCGCCTTCAGTCTGAGTTGGTTCAGCCAGTTCTTCAGCGCGTCGTTTATATATTGCGCAAGCAGGGTCGCATTGAATTGCCAACAATCAATGGGCGAGAGATAAAGATTCGACCTACGTCTCCACTTGCCCAAGCTCAAGCAAACCAAGACATTTCAAGCGTTGCTCGTTTCCTTGAGATGGTTGGCGGCGTCTTTGGACCTGAGATGTTGCAGATGCTAATTGATGGCGAGGAAGTTGCAGTTCACCTTGCTAAAAAGTTTGGTGTGCCAGACCGCTTGATTCGTGATGAAGAACAGCGTAAACAAATAGCTGCAATGGCGCAGCAAATGGCCCAGCAGCAAATGCAACAAGCGCAACAACAACAAGGACCGCCAGTTGAACAACAAGGTTAATATCGGAATTGATGGTATCCAGCGGAATAAGGAGCGGGATACAGAGATTAGTCAGAATATTGCCACTGTTTTCTCTGACCCTACGGGGAATGCAGTCCTAAAGTATTTGCGTTCTATCACCATAGAAATGGTTCACGGGCCTAATGTTGCGTCAGAAGAGCTGCGCCATCATGAGGGTCAGCGTTATATCGTTGGCCTAATTGAACAGCGAATTGCACACGCACATAGGAGCAAGAAATGAACGATTCACTTATTGAGACAAGTCAGTCTGACCTCCCACAGACTGATACTACGGAAGCCACTACGGTTGATCCCACTCCCTCCCAAGATGGCCGACCTGAGTGGCTTCCAGAGAAATACAGTTCGGCAGAAGAACTGGCAAAGGCTTACAAAAATCTTGAGTCTAAGATCGGGCAGAAGGAAGAAGACCTTCGAAAGCAGATCACTGATGAGATTAGTGAGCAAGCATACGCTGATCGTCCCGCAACCTCTGGTGACTACAAGCTTCCTGAGTCTATTGACGAGGCAGAGGCTGTAGATAACGAGCTTATGAAGTGGTGGTCTGAGCATTCATTCGAGAATGGATACGGTCAGGAAGACTTCGAGAAGGGCATCGAGATGTATATGAGTGCCGTTCAAGGTCAGCAGCCAGACCTAACTGCTGAAGCGGCTCGGCTTGGTGACAACGCTTCAGTGCGTGTTGATGCTGCAAGTGCATTCGCTTCTAAGTTCTTTCCAGCAGAAGTAACTCCTGCGATTGAACGAATGTGTGAAACTGCCGAAGGTATCATGGCAATCGAGATCATCATGGAAAATATGAAGGACGGATCATTCTCTGGCGATGCTTCTATCTCAGGTCAGGTTAATGAGGCATCACTACAGGAAATGATGCGCGATCCTCGGTATCATCACGTACAGCAACGTGATCCTAACTTTGTAAAGCAAGTAGAAGATGGGTTCAAAAAGCTTTATGGCTAAGCCGATCATTAAGTTTAACAACTTAGAGCTTCACAAGTATAAGGGGAAGCACGTCTTTCCCTTATACCAGAACATGAGCGATCAAAACATTAGAGAGTTTGAAGTCCTATACGAAGAGGACATTCTGACAACTTTGCTAGATTGTTTGGACGATGACCTCTGCCATGTCATTGAGTCTGACGGCAAGCCCATTGCTATATGCGGTGTTTGTAATCAGGTACTTTGGACTATGTTTACTAAGGACATTCGAAAGCACTGGCGTTCTTTTGTTAAAGCATCTCCAGAATTAATTAATTTCTACCACCACTTTTACGATAAACTTTATTGCAGCGTGTGGGATGAAAACGTCTTTATTCAGAATTGGTTAGTTCATCTTGGCTTTGAGCCTTATGAAATTGAAGAAGGCAAACATCGCATAGTTAATTTTGTGCGTTGTATTCCACCTTATGATAGTATTGATTCCAAAGAATCACGGCCCGTGATGCACTAAGAGGCCCGAAAGGATACCCTTGCTTGAAGTGAAGTAACGGACACCCGTCTACTTGAAACTTCATATAGGAAAAATCCAATGGCTAACACAATCGACCAAGCTTTTATTAAACAGTTCGAAACTGAAGTTCACCTCGCGTATCAGCGCATGGGTTCTAAGTTGCGTAACACAGTCCGCTCTTCTAATGTTTCGGGTTCAGTCGCTCGTTTCCAGAAGATTGGAAAAGGTGCTGCTGTAACTAAGGTCCGTCAAGCTGACGTTGCTCCAATGGACTTGGCACACACCAACGTAGAGGCCACAATGGTTGACTACTTTGCTGCTGAGTACATCGACAAGCTCGACGAGTTGAAGATCAACATCAATGAGCGTCAAGCTGTAGCTACATCTGCTGCTGCTGCTCTAGGTCGCCAAACTGATGCGCTTATCATCGCCGCAATGGACGCTGGTGCAAACGCAACTCAGATTGGTGCGGTTGGTTCCGCAGTAAGTAAAGCTGACCTGCTGACACTTTTTGAAACTCTGGGAACTGCTGACGTTCCAGAAGACGGCCAGCGTTATATCGCTATGTCTCCTGCTGGTTTTGCTGACTTGTTTAACATCAACGAGTTTGCTTCTTCTGACTACGTTGGTCCTCAGAACCTGCCGTTTGCTGGCGGTATGACAATGAAAGAATTCTTGGGCTTCAAGATTTTCTCAACGTCTGCTGTAGCTGGCGGTAAGAACTTCGCTTACCATCAAACCGCTATGGGTATTGGCATCAACGCCGATGTCCAGACTGAGGTGAACTATGTTCCTCAAAAGGTTGCGCACTTGACCACATCAATGATGTCGATGGGCGCGATTGCGATTGACTCTGACGGTATCTACGAAGTCCTTGACAACAACTAAAGGGGGTGGGGGGCTTCGGCCCCCCAAACTTTCATGCCAACAGTAGCAAACACAGATATTAAAGTATGTTCTCGCGCGTCTATCCTTATGGGGGGACTGCCTATTTCTTCTTTTACGGCAGGTACTGCTGAAGCTGATGTTTGCGAGGCTATGTATGAAGATGTCGCTCGATCCTCACTGACTAATACTCGGTGGGGTTTCGCAACCGATCAGGCTGTGATGAGTCGATTAGCTTCTGCGCCAACAGGTCGATGGAGTGCTGCCTATCAGCTACCATCAAACACCTTAACCGTTAGCGCGGTTACTATTAACGGATCACCAATTGAGTTTGATACTTATGGTGACAAGATTTACTGTGACGCCTCTGCCAATGAAGAGTTAATTGTTGATTACATCTTTAGGGCTGCTGAATCTACTTGGCCTTCGTACTTTACGGTCGCTGTAGAATACACGATGGCTTCTATACTTGCTGTATCGGTCGCGCGTGATGCGTCTCTCTCACAGCTTTTAGAACAGAAGGCTGTGTTTATGATGACCCAAGCTCGGACCCGTGACTCCCAGCGTCAGACAACACAACGATTGAATACATCTAGGTTTATCGCTCAAAGGCGTAGCTAATGCAGAAGATTAGAGTACCGCAAAACAGCTTTCAGTTTGGAGAGGTAAGCCCCTCACTAGAAATGAGAACTGATACTTCTATTTATTCTGCATCTGCTGCATCTCTTGAGAACATGATTGTCATGTCCGAAGGCAGCGTGAAGAAAAGATATGGCGCAAAGTTTGTCTCTTCCCTCGGTGCAGTAGGCAGTAACACTGCGCTGTTTAACTTCGAGTTTTCAGACGATGAGCAGTACGTTGTTTCAGTTTCTAACGCAGCTATCCGTGTTTTCTATTTAGATCAGGTCAATAATACAATCGTTGATACGGGTACAATCACGGCAGACACAGATAGCAACGCCCTGCCATTCAACAATTTATATACAAACGAATACACCTTTGCGCAGTATGGGGATGTAATGTTCATCTGCCATCCTTTGTTTATGCCAAGGATGTTGATTCGCACTGGCCTTACTTCGTTTGAAGTAACTACATATTCGTTTGATAAGTCGCTGGATAATCACAGGACGTTTCAGCCTTATTATGATTTCCAACCACATGCTATGACGCTTGATCCGTCTGGTACTACTGGGTCCGTTACGCTTACCACAAGCGGCGACTACTTTACTTCTGATCATGTAGGTACTGTCATTAAGTATGGTGACTCTGAGATTGAGGTCACGGCTTATACATCTGCAACGCAGGTTACTGGAACGGTTGTGGACGAACTACAGATAAGACTTGCAGTAATTAATCCACTTCGAACCGCAGATGGTAGTGCCACTGTAGAAGTAACTCAACTTGCTCACGGGTTTGGTGGCGGGGAAAGCTTAGTTATTAGCGGCGCTGCTGCCACTGGCGGTATCAACACAGCTAACCTTAACGGAACGCGCACTGTTGCTGGCATCATTGATAATAACACTTGGTACTATACTGCTGGCGGTAGTGCTTCCTCATCTGAAGACGGCGGTGGGCAAGTAACTCTTACCACTCATGCGCCAACAGTTAACTGGTCTGAGCAATCCTTTTCTGCTGTTCGAGGCTACCCCGCTGCGGTTGCATTCCATGAGAACCGACTTTGCTTTGCGGGAACACTTGCTCAACCTGACTCTATCTGGATGAGTAAGATTGGAAGCTTCTTTAACTTTGATGTTGGGAACGCAGAAGATAGTGATTCAATTGGCTTGGTGGCAGCTACTGGTCATGTGAATGAAATTCGATACATGATCTCTAATCGCGATCTCCAAATCTTTGGCGCATCTGGTGAGCTGTATGTTCCAACCTATCTGAACCAAGCGATTACGCCTACCAATGCACAGATTAGATTGCAGACCCCATTTGGTTCTGAGTTTGTGCAGCCTGTATCAATTGATGGTGCAACTATCTTTGTGCAGAACGGTGGTCATTCTGTTCGTGAGTATCTTTATACTGATACTGAGGATGCTTACTCTGCTACTGCTATCTCTACGATTGCATCACACCTAGTGAAGGCTCCCAATGAGCCTAAGTTTATGACAGTTTCTCATGGCGCATTTGACAGCGGCGAGTCTTACGCTTTCCTCTCAACGGCTAGCGGAAAGATTTCATTATTTAATTCTAACCGTGCTGAAAAGAAAGCAGCTTGGACTCAGCTAACAACTCCTATGGGAGAGTTTGCTACTGTCTGTGCTGTTCACGATAGAATTTTTGTAAACATTGTAGACGGGTCTAACGCTTACCTTTGTGAATTTGCTGCCGAGATTGGCTTGGATTCATACGTTACAGGCGTGGTTGCAAACAACTACTTGGATGTAAGCACACGTTACGCCATTGGCGATACAGTTAATGTTTTGAGCAATGACGGTCTGACATATTACGGAAACTTCTCTGTGGTCAGCGGAACTGGTGGCGCGGCTAGTGTTCTGCTTACTGGTTTTGTTGGCACGTTCCATGCTGGAAAGCCCTTCACTGCGCAGATAAAAAGCAACCCAGTAGATGCAGTGATTGGTAACGGCCCAGCTACAGGTGAAATCCGAGGCGTTAGCACTGTGGTTGTGGGTCTCGTTGATACTTACTCTGCTCAAGTGGGCACTAGAAACATTACGCTTCCCGTTACTGGCTTTACTGGGAAGAAGGAATACAGGTTGCTGGGTTACAGTCGTGATCCAGTCGTTACTATTTCTCAATCGAACCCCCTTCCAATGCAGGTTAACGGGTTCATATCAGAGGTGATTGTCTAATGGCGTTTCCGTTTGCAGCGTTAATGTTGGGAAGCCAAGGCGTTAGCGCACTTGGTTCTATTATGGGCGGCATGGCGCAGAAAAGCGCTGCCGAACTAAACGCTTTTAACATAGAGACAGAGAAAGAACTTGGGAAAGCTCAAGCCCTTCAGCAACACAATAATCGACTTGAGGTTTATCGCTCGAACCTCTCCTCGAACATTGCATCCTTTGCTGCTCAAGGCAGGGATGTAGGGGCCGATCGTTCAGTCGCTGCTTTTCTTGACCGTCAGCAAGAGATTGCAACAGATGATACTGCCAACTCTGACTTCATGGCAATGATGCAGGGTATGAAGGCAGACAGCCAAGCCGCTGCTGTTCGGGCTGAAGGTAGAGCAGCACTAAGCGCTGGTATAATCAATGGGTTTACAACACTCGCTGGTGGCTTGAACCAGTACATGCAAGTAAAGATGCCATCACCCTCACCAACCAGAATTACAGTAGGTGGGTCAGAACTTGCACCTCGTACCTCATCGGGCGCTCCACCAGTAAGGTTTGGCTCTACGCCTAGACGTTCTTTGTTAAACTCTGCCTACGACTTTTTAAGCCCAAGGGGATAAGCCATGCCTGTTATTAGAGAGAAGAAGAATTTCAGCATTGGTCCTGTAGGTGTTACGCGCGCCTCAGAGGCTGGACGAATAACTGGTCAAGCGATTACTCAGTCAGCCAACCAGATGGGTGAAATATTCTTTGAGAGAGCAGCAAAGCAAGCTGAAGAGTTTGGCCTTAAAGAAGGTGCCTCTGTTGATCGAGAGCAAGTCATTGCAATCAACCCCCAGACTGGTGAGCCAGAGGCTTACGAGCCGCCTCAGGGCTTGGGTAGTATTGGTGCGGATGCGTACCAGCGTGTAGTGATGACTCGCTTTCAGAGAAGCATTGAGGACGAGATTAGAAACAAAGCTTCAGAGCTTTCTCTTCGGTTTGAAGAAAACCCTAACGGCGTTGCTTTGTACACAGAAGCAATGTCTGATTACATTTCTTCTATGACGGATGTCGCTCAAGATGAGTTCAGAGGATACATTGGTGACGTTGGCACTACCTACTTAAACGCAACCCGCACAAGCATGGCTGCTGCACAGGTTCGCCGTGAGCGCGCTGCCGCACGACGCGCTCAGACGGCTGCTATTAATGAGGGCCTTGAAAACTTGCATAACGCTTTTGCGCAAAATGGAACGGCTGCGTTATCAAGTAATGAAGGTGAGCCAACTCTAGGGGATGTAATTAATGAAGGCGTTTCTGTCGCTATCAATGATGGCGCCGAGGCTCAACTTTTTAATCCTGAAGAAGCGGCAGGTTATACTGCTGATCAAAGTGTCGCTGCGATTACTGGCCTTGTTGCTTTCCATGCAAGGCAGGAAGGCGCTGATCCTGAGCAACTCGCCCTTATGAGAGCAGCAATTGGGATGGGAAGCCCTGCTGCTATTCCGGCAGAGTTCACTGGAGTTGCTGATCTTTATCGTAACATAGCCACTAATCGCGAAGCATTAGGCAAGATAGATACTTTTTCTAACAGAATTTTAACGGATTCGATTGGCTACAACACAATCTTGCAGTCGCAAGAAAGCGAAAGAATTGCAACAGAAACAGCGCTTCGTATTGGCGATATGGGTCAAACACTTCTAGCTGAAATTCAAGCTGCCGACGATTTTGCCTTTGAAACGGATAGCTCTTCCGCTGTGGCTGATCGAGCATTAATAAACTTTCGCGTGCAAAACGGAGTAATTCAAGGGCACACTGAGAACGGAGATGAACAACTTCGACAATTTGCGGTAGCAAGGCAAACTGCTCTTATTCAAGGGACTGCTAGAGGCTTATATGCTAGGGCCTTGTATGGGGTCACTGTTGAGCAAACGCTTCAAATGCAAGAAGCAATTGACTCACGCCGCTTTGATAATGCTCCAACGCTTACTTCGCGTTCAGTAATTAGGGCGCTAGACAATATACAGGCGGAGACAGGCATACCCGTTCTTGCAAATTTTGAGGCTGAAATTGATTCTCACAGGGGAGATTCTGCAAAAGCTGTTGAAATGCGTTTAGAAAGGGAGGCTATCTCCAACGCTGGAGAGATTGATATTGCTTCGATCAGGAGTTCTGAAGACCCACAAGCTGAATTAGAACGCGTATTGAATGAAATTGATGGGATTGAAAACCTACCTATCGACAGGGCCAATGCCTTGCGGAGTGGCGCTTCCTATAACACGGCTAGAGGTCTTGTTGATATTCTTTTCTCAGACTCTTCTCTTACAGAGAGTCAACTTGATCAGGTATCGACTGGGGTTCGAGGGGGCACAGTTCCAGAAGGTGTTTTCTCAGATCAACAAATTAGTTTGCTCCAAAGAATTAATGAGTACAGCGAGGCTTCTGGTGACCCTAGTGGAATTCAATCAATGGTTGGGGATTTTGTTACAAGCAGAAAAGATCATATTGAAGCGCGCGCTGCGGAAAATGAAATATTCCAATTAGAAAGTCAGATTGTCAACGGTGGTGGCAATGGAAATCTTGCTGAACATCGTCAGATTGCAGATCAATTGGTATTAGAAGGTACTGGTATTCCGTCTATTCCACCTAGAGCTTATAGCAGTCCCCAGTTTTTGAATAGTGAAGAAGGTCAGTTGATTCTAAATCGCGCGGCTCAAATGAATGTTCTTCCTGAGTCTCTTTATACAGCCTTTACCCAGTTTGGAAACGGTCAGTTCAATGGGGAAGATATAGGCGCATTTATGGATGTTATCAGAAACTTTAGCACTGTTAATAATCGTGGTCAGGTAATAGCTAATCCAGCATTTAGAGCCTTGCCTTCAGATGTTCAGGTTGTTTTGACTTATTTCTCTGATGTTGCTCAGACTTTAGGTACTGAAAATCAAAACGATCTTATGCAAGCATATGTTCAGTATCAGGACTATGAAGATAACGAGCGTACTAGAAATGACTTAAATGAAAAGTTAGGCATGCCGTTAGCAGATTATGTTTATACCATTGGTGAAGGCCGATGGTTTGCAAGTGGAGTGGGCGAAGCCCCTCTTTCCGTGGCTAACAATTTAATGGCAGAGGCTTTGCGCTTGAATGCCCTTAATTTAAGCGAATCAGAAATTAATGACAGATTAACACAACAGCTAGATAGAACTTATCCTGATAGCCGTGGCGTTGTTATTAATAGCAGCGGCGGTACTAGAAGTGTGCATGCTCTTGAAGTTACAGAAAATATCGAAAACGGATATGAAACTCTTTTCAAACAGTTTGTTGTCGATCAAGTGTCGCTACATAATCCATCCCTTACAAACATAATGCTTGGGAACGTAGCTGGAGATATGACGAATCCTTATGCTCCGGGCCTTTTTGATACGAATCAAATCTTTTTAAGACCCTTGCCTCAATCTGCTGGTGGCGATGTTAGTTACACGGTCCATTTAAGAACTGAAGATGGGTTTAACGAAGAGCTTACTAGGATTTATAGTGAGTCTGGCCCCATGAATCCTGACGGAATAACATACAGAGCTCCAATAGTTGTTTCAAACAGAGACGCTCTTTTTCTTCAGCAACGGCAAAGCGCTATTATGTCCGAAGAGAGAGAGAATATAGCCGCTGGTGTAGAAGCAAGGGCAAGATTCGAAGGTCGTCGCGGGCCAATTGGAGGTTTTACACCTGCACTTGAAAGAGCTTTTGGAATAGAAACTGATCAGCAGATAATTGACAGAATCCAAACCGAAGGTATCCCAAGTTTCGGGAGTCCAGCCGACGCTGAAATAGAACAAACAGAAGTAGCACCGCCCAGTCGAAGAGCAGTAGCAACAGTAGGCGATACTGCCTTTGAGCGGGCACTTATGAAATTGGGCCGATACCTTAACTAATTAATTAAGCCTTAACGAAAGCAAGTAAGTTATGGAAGATTTTCTAAATAGGTATTCCTCTGGAACATTTGAGCGAACCATTGTTTCGCCCCAAAGTTCTACGTTCGGTGAAACTGTTGGGGCAACGGTTGGGCTTCGTTTAGCTCCTATATATGAAAACATAGGAATAAGCACTCGATTTAACCTTACTCCTGTTGATACTAGTTTTGATTGGCGAGAAAATTTAGGAGATTACGCGGAATATGCTCCCGCTCTCTCCGCAGCGCGAAACCCTGCGCACATGGCTGCTCTTAAAGCTATGATTGATCGCAGTCATGAGCGTCGGTTTGTTTTAGCAAATGCTTCCTTTGGGACTAATATGGCGGCTGGTCTTTTTGATCCGATCAATGCGGTTACGCTGCCTTTAGGTGGCCCTGCTACTAGCTTTTTGCGAACTGCTGGTAAATCTGCTCTTGCTGTTGGCGCTACCGAAGCTGGTTTTTCTGCCCTAAATCTAGCTCTTGACCCTGTAATGACCATTGAAGAAGCAACCCTTAATACAACTACTAATGCTTTATTTGGTGGTGCATTTGGCGGCTCAATTTACGCTGCCAGCGCTCCGTTTGTTAGACAAAGAGCTGTTACGCTTGAGCGCACTCAAGAAGTTAACCGTGAAATGCTTAATATGTCCCGTCGCCTTCAAGACTTAGAGGGCTTAACTCCTGAGCAAATTCAAAATCGACCAGCGCGATCGGAACGTGTGCTTGGTGGTGTTGAAGAGCCTGAGCTTAGATCAAGAATACGCCAAATAGATGCTGAAGCTAATGCCCAAAAAGAATCTGGTAATGAGCAAGCTGCAATAGACCTTCGCAACGAATCTATTCCTATAAGAAATGAGCTTGGCTTTCGTCAGATGGATGATTTGGGCGAGGATGTAACAACGCCTGAAGGTGGTTTTAATTATAAAGCCTCTTGGTTTACCGACAGCGTATTCTTCAACATGATCCCAACACCTATGAAGCGCATTTATCAAGGCGATTATTCTGACGACGTTAAAGAAGTATTTGCCATAGCCTTTAATGATAACGGCATGACACATGCTATGAACTCTGCTGGCACTCCAACGCCACAAAGTGTCTATGTTCGATCTGCTGTGCATCAAGGGCGGTGGGTAAAGGCTAACGATGAGTTAACTCGCGCTTGGGCCTCAGAAACAAACGCTTCACCTGCATCTCGGCTAGACATTAATCTTAGCGACGCCGCAAGAACGGCTACAAGGTCAGATAATACTTTTCGAAAATGGTTAACTAGGGTTAGTGAGAAGCGCATTCAAGGCGACGAAGCTAATATGACTGAAGGTGAATTAAAGGCTGTAAGTATTATTAATAAATATTTCGGAGACTCTGAGGTTCGGCTAGAAGATGTTGGCCTTCTGTCTTCTCGTAAGAGTATTGAGCAGCAAGTTGAAATGTTAAACAAAGAAATTGCTGACCTTAACTCTAGCTTAGATAATATTAGAAAAACCTCCGATGAGGCTGATTTAGTTCAAGGTAGAGTTCGCACTCTTGAAAATCGGCGTAATGGGTTAAGCACAATGAAAGATCAGTTTGATGATGACATCGCGCGTGACTCGTTCTTCCCTAGATTCTTTAATGCAAAAGCAATTAGACAGCGCCGCGAAGAGTTTTCTACAATCTTGTACGATTGGTACACCAAGAACCCTTACAAGTATGAGGTAAACAGTAGGGGCGAAGCTGTTAAGGTGGAACTAAGCACTAAGCCAGAAAAAATACAGGAACGGGTAGATCAAACAATTGACAACATTCTTGGTGAGTCAGACCCGCTTAACCTAGATAACATTTCGTTTGGTGCGGGTCGCTCTAAGCACTTCCGTAGTCGTGAGTTAAACATTCCTAACCGTTTGGTTATGGATTTTATGATGACCGATCCTCTTGCTGTTATGAAAACTTACGCTGCTAGGGTTGAGCCTCGATATGAGTTTGCAAAACAGTTTGGCACAGATGTTGAAGGCGTCCGCTTTAAGTTGCGTCGATCTTTAATGCGTGACGGTAAAAGTCAAAAAGAAATCAATAAAGTTATGCGCGACTTTAATCATATGTATGACCGCACTATTGGTACTGTGCTTGAAAACCCAGATAGCCTAAGCCAAAAAGTCGCAACGGTTCTGCGTGAGGCTGCATCATTTTCATACATGGGTTCTTCTGGCATTGCAGCTATTCCTGACTTTGGTCGCATTGTTATGGAATATGAAATGGACAATGTTTGGAAGGGGGTTCAGGCTCTTGTAGACAAAGAACGCCTCAACATGACCGTTGATGAAGTTCGACTTGCTGGTGAAGCTATCGACATTCTAAAGGGCAGCGCCCACATGCGTTTGATGGAGGATATGTCTAACAACATTGACGCCAGTGACGCGCTAAGTCAGACGCGGAATGCTTTCTATATTCTTAACGGACTTGCCCCTTTGACTACGCTTGCCAAGCAACTTGCTGGTGTAGTTGATGCTCACCAAATTATCGACTACTCGATTAAATTAGGTAAAGGGCAGCTAGACGATCAAAGCACTGAATGGCTTGCGCGTTATGGCATCGGCAAAGAAACTGCTGCATTGATTGCTAAAGCGCCGTATGAAAAAACTGAGAACGGTTTTTACATGGCTAACACTGAGGCTTGGGCGGACAGTGTTTTAATTCCTGAGATTAATAGTAATCAGCTCAGATTAATCGAGTCGAACCCAGACGGAAGTCCTGTAGGCAAGACGCGAGGAAACCGTTATATCCCTGCTTTTTACAACAAAACCAATAAAACAATTTCATTTGATCGCGATTACATTGAGGGTCCAATGTTTGAAGCTAGGGCTTGGCTTAACCCAAAGGTTGAGGGCGTTAAGGCACTGCCTGACATCTTTAATACGCCTAGACAGTGGTCAAATTTTGTAATGCTTCATGAGGTTAATCATTCTCGCTTTAGCAAAAAAGACCTTGGGTTTAGCAAAGATCAAACTGTTGAGTATGAAAATGCAATTAATGATCTTGCTCTAAAAGATTATCGCGAAGCACAAACTATAAATGAAGAGACCGTCATGCAGTTCCGCGCTGCCCTTAACAGTGGCGTTCTCAATACAATTATGTCTGGCACTCCAGCCGATAAGCCAATCATTACTGATGGTGTAGTCTACATTCCAATGAGTGTTGCGTCTAAGTTTGGCATGACGGAACACCCAAAATATAGAGGCTATGCTCGAATTGAAAATGGCTTAATGGGGCTACCGTTCCAATTCTATAGCTTTGCTCTTGCTAACGTAAACAAAACTGTAGGCGCTTTGGCGCAAGGTCAAATCAAGAACCGTACATTGGGCGCGGCGACGATGATGGGCTTGGCTTATATGTCTATGCAGATTCGCACCCCTGATTACATTTGGGATGAAATGAACGCGCGTGATAAATTTGCTAGAACCTTTGACATGAGTGGTATTATGGCCCTGTACTCTGACTTGTTCTACACGTCGATGCACACATCTCTAGCCTTAGGTGGTCCTAACATTACCAATGGTTTTCTTTCTCCAAAGTTTAACCAAAAAGGTAGTGTTGTAGATGGGCTTACTGGCTTGTCAGGCGCTGGCCCGTCTTGGGGAGTTGAAATGGCAAAGGGCGTAGTGGAATTTTCCAACGGTGAGTATGGTCAGGGTGGTAGAACCATTGTGCGCAACTTGCCGTTCTCAAACATGTGGTTTTGGAAAGATCAGGTCAATCAAATGACCTACTCTTGGACGCAATAATATGTCCTAGATTGTTTGTGCGTTGATCCTTTGCTCTGTGGTGTGCAATTTCACAACAAAGGAGTAACTGATGACCATCGACATTTCGGACAACGATCCTCGGATTGAATACGCTGTTGCTCAAGGGGTAATCCAAACAGTTTTCACTGTTCCCTTTGAGTTCTTTGAGGATAGTGACGTCCGTATCTATGTGGATGGCGTCCTTAAATCTTTAGGCAGTGACTACACTCTGTCTGGCGGCGATGGTTCTACGGGAACTGCTACGTTTGTTACGGCTACCCCACCTGCCGTTCAGCAAGTGACTGGCGCAACGGGTGGCAGCACTGTTTCTGTGGTTCGTCATGTCTCCCTTGAGCGGACTACTGACTTCCCTGCTGGTCAGGAGATTAACCGCGCCGTTTTGAATGAGCAGTTAGACACAATTACTGCGCAGATCGCTGACCTAGATAACAAGGTGGATCGGACAATCCACTTAAACGATTACGAGGTCGCTCCTTCTACGCTTCTTACCGAAGATCGAAAGGGCAAGACGCTAGCGTTTAATCTCACAACGGGCGCTGTTGAGGCTGGTCCTCTCTCAAGCGACGTTGCAGTTATTGCTAACAATATCACTGCAATCCTTGCGGTTAATGGTGAGGCTGCTGCGGCTGCTGCATCTGCTGCTGCTGCTGCTACAAGTGAGGCTAACGCAGGAACTTCAGAGACAGCCGCTAGTGGATCATCTACTGCTTCGGCTACCTCAGCTACCAATTCAGCTACCTCGGCTTCTCAGGCGGCTGCTAGTGCCTCTGCTGCATCTACCAGTGAGACTAATGCAGCTACAAG
>ERZ1046568.502-NODE-502-length-32200-cov-11.851361_pt1 | contig 32200 bp, 33 predicted proteins | sample MGYA00383092_ERZ1046568 | MGnify/ENA primary metagenome ERZ1046568 (study PRJEB29581, sample SAMEA5548362) | metagenome | biome: marine; feature: coastal; material: water | depth 1 m | study: Short-term variability in the microbial, nano- and picoplankton... | reverse complement strand
ATACGGAATCGCGGCAATATTTGCATACGGAGTATGGTATGTAGTTAGTAGAACTTTAGACGAAAGCGAAGCTGTTCAAGAGAAGAACAAAAACTATTGGCGAGTAGCACAATGGTTTGCAACTGGTGGCTTGTGGTGGACATGGCTTAGTCATGACATGGCAAACATTGCTGTATTCCTTCCACGTGAAGTACCAATAGACCTTATGGTGCTTATCAGTTTTGTATTTGTAGCAGGATTGTTCTTTATGTTTAGAGAACGAGGTGGGAAGATCCAACAAATTGTTCTTGAGAAACACAATACAAGATATGTAAGAAGTGCAACACTAATTGATTTGTTCTATTGGTTATGTTTATACTTCTTTAAAGAACTTAATGACATTCCAATGAGTACTACATGGGTGTTTGTTGGTATGCTCGCAGGACGTGAACTTGCTATTGCAACATTTACAAACAAGCATAAGTTCAAAAGTGTGTTTCCTTTAGTAGCAAGAGACTTTCAGAAAATGATGATAGGCTTAGGTGCATCAGTGGCCATTGTGTTAACGATACATTATATACTAATACCAAACGGACTATAATATTTAAAGGTTATGTTCGACAGCATAACCTTTTTTCTTGACCAATATAGAGGTTGACTTCCTTATGTTGATAGTGTATAATGTATACACATACAGAGGAGATTATGAATAAAGTGAGAAAAACAATATTAACTGATGCAGATGGTGTACTACTAGATTGGGAGTGGGCATTTACTATCTGGATGGAACAACACGGACATACAAAAGTAGATGGTTATCAATTCATGTATGACATTGGTGAGCGTTACGGAATAACCAAAGATCAAAGTAGAAAAATGGTTAAACTGTTTAACGAAAGTGCAAGTATTGGGTTCCTACCTCCTTTAAGAGATGCTATGTACTACGTAAAACGGTTACATGAAGAACACGGATACGACTTTATTTGTGTAACAAGTCTTAGTAGAAACAAAGACGCTTGTGAATTACGGAAAATGAACTTGCGTAAACTTTTTGGAAAGAGTGCGTTTACAGGATTTAAATTTTTAGATACTGGTGCTGATAAAGATGATGCTCTTGACAAATGGAAAGATAGTGGCTTATGGTGGTTAGAAGATAAACCTGAAAACTGTGTAGCAGGTATTAATGCAGGGCTTAGGCCAATTCTAATTGAACACGGTCACAACATGGGAAATAAGAATCCAGATATTACAGTATGTAAAAACTGGAAACATATTTATAATACAATTTTAGAAAGGGACGCTGTTTGAAAATGAAAATAATTGCAGGGAACGCAAATTTACCTCTCGCTGAAGAAATTGCAGAACATTGTTTTGCTGGCTTAGTTCCAGCAAATATTTCAACGTTTTCGGACGGAGAAACTAGTGTTGAGTTTGAGGAAAATGTTAGAGGTGAGGATGTGTTTATAGTACAAAGCACATCAACGCCTGTGAATGATAGTTTAATGGAACTGTTGATAATGATTGATGCCGCAAGGCGTTCAAGTGCAAATCGAATTACATCAGTTATTCCGTACTTTGGTTATGCTAGACAAGATCGTAAGAGTGCAAGTCGCACACCTATTACAGCAAAACTAGTTGCTAACTTATTAGTTACAGCAGGCGCTGATAGAATACTTACAATGGATTTACACGCAGGACAGATACAGGGCTTCTTTGATATTCCAGTAGACGATTTAACAAGCCGTAAAGTATTTGCTAAAGATATCAAGTACAATATTAACACAGAAGAACCTACAGTGTTTGTATCACCAGATGCTGGTGGTGCTGTTAGAGCTCGTAAGTTTGCAGACATGTTCCATGGAGACATTGCTATTGTAGACAAACGTAGACCTGAAGCAGGCAAGAGTGAAGTAATGGCATTGATTGGTGATGTTGAAGGCAAACATGCTATTCTAGTTGATGACATTGTTGACTCAGGTGGCACACTATGTAGTGCGGCCAAAGCAATTATGGATGCAGGTGCGTTGAGTGTTAGAGCATACATTACACACGGTGTACTGTCAGGTGAAGCATGTCAAAAAGTTGAGAAGTCAGTACTTGAAGAATTAGTAGTTACTGATTCAATTATCAATCGTTGCCCTAAAAATTGCAAAAAGACACGTCAGGTTAGTGTCGCGCCTTTGTTTGGTGAAGCAATACGTAGAGTTTCGAATGAAGAAAGCGTTAGTAGTTTATTCTCCTAACGCAGTTTCGATGTGTCTTATATATTCGTCTATGCTATGATCTGAGAAGCTGTCAATCTTACCTTGCTTTAGGCCCATCCAGATGCCTCTGAGTTTATCTTTAACTCTTTGCCATCCAGTTGGTGATCTCAGTTTACCATAGGCGTTTATATAATTCTCATTACCGTGATGTCTATATCCTACAATCGCAGGAGGAACATTAGTAACAACGTCATTATTGTTTTTCCATCTATGATGAATAATACCTAAACTATTACAATATGTCGGCCAGCCAACCCTAGGAGAACCATAAGTGAATAATTCAATTGGATCGTTAAGTTCTTGGTTATATTTTGCTCTACTTGACATTATAGTAGCCATTGCCGCTCCTAAACTATGTCCACAAAACCAAAGTTCTTTTTTAAAGTTAGTCTTTCGAAGTATATCTTCTTCAACCATAGGCCAAAGATCATCAACTTCTTTCTTAAATCCTCTGTGTACTCTTGATACTGTTTCTGCTAGTACAGGTAATGCTTGTAGATCTGCTTTAATATCACCAAATTGTGTTGGTTCAGTTCCTCGACATGCTATTACTAAATCGGTCTTATTCATAAAACGATATGCTTGAGCACCGTCCTTATTATAAAATTCAATAGTGGTGAATCCTAATTTTTTTGCTTGCTTTTTTGCGTCATCTATGTTATTATATGCTAGTTGTGATAACTTAGCGAATAACAATGATCTTTCTAAATGGTTTAAATCGTTTATACAACTCATTATTGCTCCTGGTTATTGCTGTCCTCGTTCATGTATAATAATATTTATTAATTATTTCACTAAATACTGTATCGGAGTAATGTTAATATGAGAAAAAAGACTAGAAGTATATTAGAAGAGCTTAATAACTTAGGCCGGTCAAATAATGATGATCATCTAATAGGAGCCACTGCTAACAATATAATTGAAAGTTCTATTAACCTTTTAAATAGAATTAGCGATACATATGACGAAAATACAGCAAGTGAACTTGAACGAAGATTTATTAATTCAATCAAGAGTGGCGATCCTAGAAAATTTAGACGTGGAATACAAAAAGTAATTGAGGGGAAAAATAATGATTCTTAAAGAAGGCGGTAATGTATTTAAAACTGAACAAGGATCCCTTACGCAACGTATTGCTACTAAAGACGTACATCCTACAATACAGTTTATAGAAAAGATTACAGGATTAACATACGACGAAGAAGATTGGTTAGGTACGACAGGAAAGAAAAACAATCCAGATGGAGAATTTGAAAAGAACTCGTCAGGTGATTTAGATTTAAACACTGATGCAAACAAAGTAAGTAAAGAACAATTAATTGCTAAACTTTCAGCATGGCTTAAAAGCAAGGGCGTAGCCGAAGAAGATATTATGAACCAAGGTCGTAAAAAGACAGATGGTTGGATTCATAATGCAGGAGACCAAGTACACTTCCGTACTCCGATACAAGGTAGTGAAGGGTATGTACAAACGGATTTCATGTTTACTAGTAATCCAGAGTTTCAACGTGGTGCAAAGCGTGGTGGTACTGATGTGTATGGCGGCAGACATCGTGCTATTTTACTATCTAGTATAGCAAGAGGCCGTGGATATAAATTTAGTCCAAAATTTGGTTTAGTTGACCCTGAGCAAGGTGATAAGGTAGTTGCAGACACATGGGATAAGATTGCTCCATTACTATTAGGTAAAGGTGCAACAGAAAAAGATACACATACAGTTGAAAGTATGATTGCTTTTATAAAGAAAGATCCTAACTATGAAGAACTAGTTGCCAGTGCTAAAGAAGCATTTGAAAGAGATAACTTAGAACTACCAGAAACTTTAGCTGATAAACAACTATCTAGACTTATTAACTTAACAGGTACATTAGTAAAATGAGATTCTTTGAATTCAAAAAACAAGACGCACAACCTTTAACAGAAGGTGCTCGCATTGAACACTTAGAAGATCTTGTGTTTAGAGAGAACCCACCTAGTAAAGGAGCCACTCGTGCTTTACAAAGTCTTATCAATATGGAGCAAGGCGGACATACAGATGTTACAGTTAAATGGGACGGAAGTCCTGCAGTAATATTTGGACGTGACGACGATGGTAATTTTATATTTACAGATAAGTCGGGCTTTACAGCAAAAGGTTATGACGGAAAAGCAAAGTCAGAAAAAGATGTAGAAACAATGCTAAAGAATCGTCCAGGGTATGCCAAGAATCCAGAAGGTTATGGCGAACTAATTGGCAATATGAAAGCGGCATATACAGCGTTTGAAAAAGCAACACCAAAAGACTTTAGAGGATTCTTTAAAGGCGATATGCTATACTTTACTCAACCAAAAACTGACGGAACTAATTACGTATTCAAACCAAATATTGTTGAGTACATAGTGGCACAAAAATCAGAATTAGGAAAACAAATTGGATTAAGTAGTGTAGGTATTGTTATACACAGACAAGTAAGTGCAGACGGCACCGAAGGTCCATTATCACAAAGTGGTATATTTGAAGGCGACGAAGTATTAGTTGTTCCGCCAGTTACAGTATCAGATGCACCAAATATTGATGATTCAAGTGTGAAAGAATTAAAAGCAATAATATCTAAAGATGCGTCTGCAATGGATACATTACTTGATATGAACACACTTACAGAAATAAAATTAAAAAAATTACCAGAAGTATTTTACTCATACATGAATAGTAAAGTAGATACTGGATTAGATAATTTAGGTGGCGACTTCTTAGACTGGGTACAATTAAGGCCTCAACTAAGTGGTGCAGCTAAAAAGAAGATTGCTGAGTATATAGCAGGCAATCAACAAGGCTTTAAAGCACTATGGGAAGTAGTTGCAAAGATACAACAAGTTAAAGATGACGTTATTACACAACTTGATAATCAACCAGGCGTACCTGTTAAACAGAGAATGTCTAGTGCTGATGATTCAGTAGACGGTGGAGAAGGATATGTACTAGCACATCCAGAAGGCGACATAAAACTTGTTCCAAGAAAAACTTTTAGTAAATACAATAGAGCAGTTCAACGATAAGGAGAAACTAATGAGAATTAATGAATTTGTAGAAGCGGACTTTGATATGGATTATCGTCCGGGTCTAGACAAACACGGCATGGAACTTGATAAAGACGATGGTGACATGACAAACTTTAAACAAGAAGCAATGCAAGTACAACTTATGAAAGTATCAGACTCAGCAGATGATGATGATATTAAAAATCCAGTACGTACAGTTACTACTGACGATGGAAAAACACATAGAGTTGAACATGCAGAAGCAGAAGCATTACTTAGAGTGTTAAGTGCAAACATTAAACCACAAGTAAAAGTAAAAATAATGAAGGACATACAAACTTCAAAAGGCTTACAAACAATGTTAGCATTTGTACATAAAAATAAGTTTGTGAAGTAATATAAATGGACTTTATTAAAGATATTCACGAAGCGAGAATGACTCGCAATGCAAACAATCAACGAGTATTAACATATACCGATTGTTGTGAGCGTCTTTATCTTTCTATGCTGGTGTTAGAACTGCTAGATAAATTCCCAGCATACAAGCCACAAGCAAAAGCATATGCTCGATTAACAGCGACACACGATTCGTACAAACATTTTAGGATGTCAGGTACAGACTTGTATAACTTTATACATTTTGTAACTGGTGACGATAGTTCTTTAAGCAAACTTAAAGATCCGGGTGCCGCATTAGCATTACGTAAAACAACTACGTTACCTACTATGGCTGTTAATCGTTACATATCAACAGTTGCTGCTGGCACAAATAGTAATCAAGCACAAACTTTTATTAAAGTAGAAACTGCTTTACGTATTACTAACACAGACTATAAAGGAATAAGGCGTGGACTGTTTAATTTAAAATCAATGCAACAAGCTGATATTAAAAAATTAGTAACACGATTGCTTATTGCGTCAAGAGCTAAACTTCGTAGTTCAGATATTATTACGTACTTAGAATCGTTAGCAGCTGATAAAAACTTAGAAGTTGGTGGTGTAACTGATAACGAACCAACTGTAAGTGTTCCGGACATAGTGCCAACAGGTAGAGACTTACAAATGTATAGATACTTTGTAGGAACTGAAAACTTACAGTTAACTAAAAAGTTTTTAGAACTTGCAAAACAAGGTAAACCGATTCCAGGGCCGATGGTACAAGCATACTTGCCTGCTATCAAAATGCTAGATGATATAGTAAAAGCAGGACCAAGTTTTGTATCTGCCGTAAGAAATACGCACAATCGAGCCAAAAAGTACCTAAAATAAGGTATTTTCTTCCAAAAGACTAAATACATATAACAACTTCACGGAGCGTGAATTTGTCCATTAAAATTATAGGAGATATAAAATGGCAGAAGTAACAAATAATGCAGTAGTTGCAGCAGGTAACGGTCTAGGACCAGTAACAAGAGTAGTAACTCTTTCAAAATCAAGCATTTCAAATGCAGAAGCTCGTGCAGCTATTACAACAGCAGAAAACGAAGGCAACACAGTTGCTGGCGTTATCATGGAAACAAACGTTGTAACAGTATTGCTACAAGGTGCAGGCATTACAGCAGGTGCAAACTACGGTGCAGGCTCAACTGGTGTAACATCAGCAGTAACACTAACGTTTACAGACTAATTCTAACTACCTTAGAATCGTGATTACGGCCCACTGGGCAGGCGTCACACTAAAAAGCTCACTTTTACAGTGGGCTTTTTTTTGACTGTCTAAATACAGTATGCAACAGTTTATGATACAAACATTGATAGACATTACCGAAACAGGCCTACACAGAGGTGCTGACAAGGTAAAAGTTAATCAACAACAAAATTTTAATACTGCTGTTAATACAATAGGGTTGAGACTTAACTGCCATCCTGTTAAAGTAATATGTGAAAAACAAAACATTGCTAAACTAGGATTTGGATCGTTATATAAAGGTTCACATATGGTTTGGACATTTATATTTGATACTGAATATTACGGTGGACTAACACTTGAAATGTTAGAAAGTGATTTCCACCTAGTTCCTATAATATCAGGACTTAATGAGACGATCGAGATAAATACAAGTGTAGTAGATACAAAAGGCAACGCAACTAAAAATATTATTTTTAAGTATGTAGATAATGAAGAAGCCTAGCTATCATAAATACTACTGAAGGCAAAAATCACACATATTATTTTAGGCATCTAAAAGCACGTTAAGGCTAACTGAGAGTTTACTTAATCATCCTACTGAGCGTAGGAGTTACAGAGAGATAAAATAAAATGGCAAGGACCACAAAGTTAGAAAAAGAGAACCTAGAAGCACACGTTGATCTATGTGAGCAAAGGTATCAGCAACTAGAAGGTCGTCTATCTAAGATAGAAGAAAAAGTCGAACACATTCATAGAGATATCACAGAAGGTCAAGCATCAATGACTAAAGTGCTTATCGGAACAGCTGGCACAGTCGTAGCTGGCTTACTTTCAACAGTAGTTGTAATATTATTAAATTAAAGCAATCGTAATATTACATAATACAGTTTAACTCGATAAATAACATTATAATGTTATTAAGAGAATTTACAAAAACACCCGAATTAGATACAGATTTAGATGAAAAACAAATCTGGGCTCGAAGTGGCAATAAAGTCGTACGCAAATATCGTTGTGCTGGCGGCAAAAGACACGGGCGTATTGTATCAAAGATAGCACAATGTTTTGCTGCACCTGATATGAAGAAGCGTATGCAGATGAAGAAAACTAGAGCTAAACTAGGAGCAAGGATGATGCGTAAAGCTAGAAAAACTAAACGCACAAACAGAGCTTCAAAGGCAGTTCAAAGATTAAATAGAATGTCAAGAAGAAGATGAAGTATTTAGAGATACAAGATATTGAAGAAAGCTATGTCCAAATTATGGGACGTAAGGACGGTAAAAACGTCCGTAAGTATCGTTGTACCTCAGGCACACGTAAAGGTAGAATTGTTGCTAGTCCAACTACATGTACCGCTCCACGTAATGTTAAAAAGTCTTCAACAATGAAAACTACTAAAAGAAAACGTGGTTCAGTTATGTCGTTCAAAACAGGAAGACGTAGATCAACAGGAGCAGCTAGTCAACGTTTGTCAAGACTAAATGTTCATTACGGTAGTAAGTTAAAACCTAAAAAGCGTACAACCGCAAAAAGGAAGAAAATATAATGAAATTTGACGAGTTTAAAGATCAAGCATTAGATAACTTAATCAAAAATCATAATCTATCTGAACAACAGATAGACGAAGCTCTTCCAGCAATTGGTATGATAGCAAGAGCAGCAGGCGGAGTAGCAAAAAATGCTGTAGCAGGAGCAGCCAAAGCAGGTGCCCAAGCAGCAAAGAAAGTAGGAGCATCGGCAGTAGCTGGCGCACAAGGTGCTGGTAAAGGACTTGCAGCTAAAATAGCCAACAAAAATGCAAAAACACTACAAAAGAGCATACTTAAAAAAGGACTGTCATTACCAATTCCAGATAGTAAAGGTAAAGCTCAACAATTTAAGATTGATGATGTTAAGGGCGACGAAGTAACATTAACCAATCCAAAGCCTACACCAGGCGAACCAATCAAAACAGTACACAAGAAATCAGCATTAGATCCAATTATCAACGGGCTAGTAAAGTAATATGAAACTTAATCAGCTCATAACAGATTTTTCTATTTCGGTATCTAATGAAGAAACAAAGATTCTTGAACTTATGGACAAAGATATTAGAGCATTTGATAGTTTCAATGAAAGGGAACAGTTCATAATTGAAGGCTTAATACGTAAAAGTCTAGTAAGTAAAGTGTACAACAAAGGTTCAATACTGGTGGTAGCAAATGACAACATTTACGAAAAATAAGTTAGGTAGCGAACTAGAAGACCTAATTAACAAGCAACTTGATACAAGTTACTTTCCCTATGTTAAGGGAAATAGTATACGTATTGGTAAGTTTGTAGTTAGAGAAAACAAAAAAGGATTGTTCTTAGTTTACGATACTAAAGACAATAAACAAATAGCAAACACTTTTTGTAAAACGTCAGCAGTTGCTCTTGCTAAAACATTACTTCACGGTAATGATAAAGACGTTAGAGAGATAGAAAGATTAGACAGTATCATTGCTAGAAATTTTAATGATGCTATTTTTTATAAGCATACTATAAGAACAACAAAAGAAGAAATACGTAAATTTGTAGCCGTAACACGTTATGACTTAGCGTCACAAAAAACTAGAGAAGCCAAGGAACTTTTGGACAGTTATATCTATTACTGAGATAAATAACTATAACAAACTTATACAGGTTCAACAATAGGAAGAGAACATGAATATTAGAGAAATTTCAAAACCAGTAACGGCAAAGTCGTTAAACGAAAGTCTAGCAAAAAAGTTCGGTAGTCGCATAGACATCGACGCTTTCACAACAGAACAATTACAAGATGCACGTAACAGAGTGCGTACTAGTCTTAGTCAAGTAGAAACCAATGAAGGTTTTAGCACAGTACATACAGAAGAATATCAAAAGTCAAAACTCTTCCTTGACGTTTTGAATGCTGCTATTATTGAGCGAACAGATATTGTTGACGAAGCAGGCAAGCCAGACTTCTTAGACCTAGATAAAGATGGCGACAAAAAAGAACCAATGAAAAAAGCTGCAAAAGACGCAGGTAAAGGTAAAGGTAAGAAACCTAAAAAAGGCGTAGTACCTCCACAGTTTAAAAAGAACGAATCAGTTATTAAAGAAGGTGCTGAAGAATCAGCAGAGCTTGTAATGGCTTCCAAGGATATGGTAGACAAAGTTACAGGTTGGATGGAAGACACAGCAGAAATGCAAACTGAATCAATGCTAGAACTAGCTGATAGCATTAGAGACGAAATGGGTTCAGAGAAATCAGAAGCATTTGTAAATTTAGTTAAACCATCACTTGAAGCACTTTACACTTCATTAGAAGGAACACGTGAAGCACTAACAGGCGGCGTTACATTATTAACAGGTGAAGGCGACATGCCAGTACCAATGGGTGACGAAGAGCCTGAATTAGATGCTGACGCACCAGTAGACGCAGAAGTAGACGTTGATGCAGAAGTAGACGCAGAAGTAGATGACGACTTTGGAGCAGATGAAGTTGCTGCAGGCGGCGAAGAAGAAGCTGGACGTATGAAACGTGAGAGCGTAGAAAGAAGCAGAAAGTTAGGTACTATTCTTTCAAAAAAAAAGTAACAGAGGCTAATGCTTCTAACAAACTTGCGTTAGTCTTAAGAAACATTCTACAAGATGCAGACTTAGCCGGCGAATCAGTTACTATTCCATTTGATAAACTTAATAAACTAATGTCCAACACAGGGGCAGAACAGTTTAGTTACGGTTCCTTTAAACAAGTTTACGATTCAAATCCTAGTATACAAAGAATGATTAAAAACTTTGACCAAGAAAAAATTACTTTGGATACACAAGAACAGGAAGAAACTGGATTAGCACCACAGAAAGATACTGGTAGTAGTTCCGTTGGTCAGATGGCAAAGAGAGCAACCAAAGCTCGTAGATAAACGGTTGACAATCGTATAAATGTATAGTATACTATAACAAATAGGAAAACTATATGACTAGATCAAACGAAGAAATCATTACACAAATAAAAGACATACTGGAAACAAGAGTTGCACCAGCCGTAAGTCATCATGGCGGCTTTGTTAACTTTTTATCATACGACGATGGCACTCTAAAACTTCAAATGGCAGGTGCCTGTTCAGGATGCGCCGGTAGTACTACTACTATTAAGTTTGGTGTAGAAAACATGATGAGACATTATGTACCAGAGGTAACCGAAATTATATCTGAAGATGAGGAAAACAGCACAGTTGAGCCGTACTACCAAAAGGATACTATAAATGTCACTGATATTAAATAAGTTTGATTATCAACCAATAAACAGAAAACAAGTAGACGGTAAAAGAAAGTACATGACACCAGATGGCGGTGCTGTGGCTAGTGTTACTACTATACTTGATGCTACTAGTGACAAGTCAGGTCTTATTGCATGGCGTAAACGTGTTGGTGAAACTAAAGCAAGAGAGATTACAACAGAAGCTGCAGGTGTTGGTACAAGGATGCACAAGTATCTTGAAGATTATGTTGAAACTGGAGAATGGCCTACACCAGGCGGTAACCCATTTGCTAAAAAAGCACATGCAATGGCCACACAAGTACGTGACAATGCAATGGTTGATGTAGATGAAATATGGGGAAGCGAAGTTGCTCTTTATGTTCCACAAATGTATGCAGGTACAACTGACCTAGTTGGACAATATAAAGGCCAACCTTGCATAATGGATTTTAAACAGACTAATAAGCCAAAGAAGTTAGAGTATGTACAAAACTACTTTTTACAATTAGTAGCATACGCAGAAGCACATAATGAAATATACGGTACAAACATTCGCGAAGGACACATTTTTATGTGTAGTAGAGGCGATGACGGAATGGAATTAGGCGGCGAAACGTATCAACAGTTTGATGTTTGGCCACACGAATACGATGAATGGCGCACAGAATGGTATAATCGCGTATATACCTATTACGAAAAACATCAGTAACTGTATTATCTGATAAATATGTATAAGAACATATTGGAGATTAAATCATGGCCGTAGTCCAAATCAGTCGTATACAACTTAGAAGAGGTAAGAAAAATTCAGGATCCGGATTGCCACAACTGGCAAGTGGAGAAATGGGTTGGGCTGTAGATACACAAGAACTTTATATAGGTAACGGCGCAGTTGCAGAAGGCGCACCTAGTGTAGGTAATACAGAAATTCTAACTGAACATACTAACTTGTTTAGTTTTGCAGAACAGTATACGTACAAAACAGATGATGCACTAATACAAACAGGTGCTACTGATAACTCTCCAATTAAACGTACACTACAAAGTAAAATGGATGACATTGTATATGTTTCAGACTTTGGTGCAATAGGTGATAATACAACCGACGATACACTGGCAATACAACGTGCAATTGATCAACTATATTTAAATTCAGATAAAGCACAAACTGATAGTAGAGTTGAATTACATTTTGGTCCAGGAACATACAAAATTACAAACAGTTTGAAACTTCCACCTTTTGCTAAACTGTATGGTGCAGGCGTTGACGGTACAGTAATACTACAATGTTCAAACAATCCTATCTTTACTAACGTTACAAGTGCAAGTGCGTTTAATCCTAGTACTAATGTAATGACATACGATACAACTACACTATTTGAAAATAGTCAACTTAAACAAACACGTGGTGTTGTAGTTGACGGGTTCACATTCCGACATAGTTTAACTGATATTAGTAATGCAGCTATAACGATACAAAAGAACATATTCGAATTAACAAGTATTAAGGATAGTGTATTTAAAAATTTAAAATTATCAGGTCAGTGGGGAACAAGTTCTAACTACACAATAAATTCCACTGAAGCTGGCTTTGACATTAGAAGTGTACAAAGTTCATCTTACCCGTCTAAAAATAATACATTTACTAATGTTAGAATAGAAAACTTATCTGAGGCTGTAAACAGTTCATATGACATTTATGATAACACATTTGATCAACTAAACGTATTCAATTGCGGTTATGGTGTTGTACTAGGAAATAATATGCCTGCTGTTACACCATCTAATTTAGCAGATAAGATAGCAGAAGGACAAGCATACGGTCCAACAAATACTGTAGTTACAAACAGCACAATGGACGATGTATTTAAACAAGGACTATCTGTTGCAAAAGGTACAAATAATAAATCAGTTAAAAATACATACCATAAAGTAGGCAACGACGGCGGTTCAAGTACAACAGCCGTAACTAGCATTATTAAATTTGACACACAAGGAAATGTGTCAACAGATGATTGGTTCCAACGTACATTAGATCTTTCTTATGATACTAATTACGTTTCAGTTAATACATCTACAGCAAATTACCCAAACTATGATGACGACACTGTCCCTTATATTCCAGAGATAGAAGGATCATTTATATCAACTAGCAATGTAGTACACACAATCCCTTTAACTTATACTCCTAACAATGAAGTTACTAGTTTTAGATTGCCAGGAAATGAAACTAGGCAGTTTAAAATACGTTATGTATATAATGTAACAGTAAACTTTACACGTACAGGAGTACTAACAATAGATATCAATCAAGAAGATGATACTATTAAAGTTACTGACGATTATGATGCTACTGGCATGGTTAGTACTTACGGAGAATCAATTGTCTTTACTGGACATTTAGTAAACGTTTCGGGTGCATTAGGAGTTGACACAGCATACATAGAATGCTATAATACTATCAACAACGATGCAACTATAGACTTTACAATTGAATCACGATCATAATACATGTTTGAAAATACTGAACACCATTTAAGGATCTCCGCTTGGCGGGAGTTTCGGGACTCATTAGAAGAATCCGAAACACCATTTAGAGATTTAATAGACAAATACAAGCGGTCTCCCTTGGTTAGTATTCACAACGACCCTTGGGATCAAAGCACCTGGCCAACACCTTGGCAGTTAGTAGAAGAGAACCAGTACTGTGACTTTTCTCGTGTACTAGGAATGTGTTATTCACTACAGTTAACCAATCGTTTTAAGGACTCGAAATTTGAGATACATATAGCATCAGATGAAGAAAATTCAGAGCTATTGTACCTGTTATTTGTCGATGAAAAAATAATCGGTATAGACGATAACGACTGCGTAGATAGAGGCGATTTAGCCACACAAATATTTTCGCAAAGAGTATATGCTATGCCACAGTTAAACTAAATATCAAACACGAAGAAACAATATGAAAGATAAGGAGAATACACACATGTCAAATGGCATCTACATTATTAAAAGAGATGGTTCCAAAGAACCAATTAACATTGATAAAATACACAAAGTGGTGCAATTCGCATGTGAGGACTTAGCTGGAGTAAGTGCAAGTCAAATAGAAATGAACGCAAATTTACAGTTCTATGATGGCATGGCAACACATGAAATACAAGAAGTCCTAGTTCGTAGTGCAAATGACCTTATCTCATTAGATGCACCTAACTACCAATTTGCAGCTGCAAGACTATTAAGTTATGGAGTAAACAAAGATGTATTCGGTGAGTACAATGCAATTACGTTACAACAGAATATTGATAAGAATATTGAACGTGGAGTATATGATAAAGAAATACTAGACCTTTATACTCCTGAAGAAATTGAAACACTTGATAGTTATATCCGTCACAAGCGTGATGAGAACTTTACATATGCAGGACTACGACAAGTTGTAGACAAGTATCTGTGTCAAGATAGAAGCACTGGCAAGATATTTGAAACACCTCAGTTTATGTATATGATGATTGCGGCAACATTATTTGCTAACTATCCAAAACAATCACGTATGCATTACGTAAGGAGATACTACGATGCGACCTCACTTTTTAAAATCAATATCCCAACCCCAGTCATGGCAGGTGTCAGAACGCCTGTTAGACAGTTTGCAAGTTGCGTTCTTGTTGATAGTGATGATACTCTTGACAGCATTTTTTCTAGCGATATGGCTATTGGCAGGTATACTGCTCAACGTGCAGGTATTGGTATCAATGCTGGGAGAATACGCGGAGTCAACGCAAAAATACGTGGCGGCGAAGTGGCGCACACTGGTATCATTCCTTTCTTAAAGAAGTTTGAATCAACTGTACGTTGTTGTACACAAAATGGTGTACGTGGTGGTAGTGCAACTACACACTTCCCGTTTTGGCATCAAGAGATTGAAGACATCCTTGTACTAAAGAACAACAAAGGCACAGAGGACAATAGAGTACGTAAATTAGACTACAGCATACAGTTAAACAAAACTATGTATGAAAGGTTGTTGTCCGGCGGTGATATAACTCTTTTCTCGCCGCATGATGTTCCAGGCTTATATGAAGCATACTTTGGTGATCCAGCACAGTTTCAAGAACTATATGAAAAGTATGAACGTGCTACAAGCATAAAGAAAAGATCTGTACCAGCAATGGAGTTGTTTTCTGCGTTGATTAAAGAACGTGCAGAAACAGGGCGTATTTACATTATGAATGTTGATCATTGTAATACACATAGTTCATTTAAAGACACAGTGTATATGAGTAATTTGTGTCAAGAAATTACATTACCAACTAAGCCGTTAAATCATATAGATGATGCTGAAGGTGAAATTGCATTATGTATTCTTAGTGCTATTAATGTAGGTATTATTAAAGAATTAAACGACTTAGAAGATCTATGTGATCTTGCTGTAAGAGCATTAGAAGAAATTATTGATTATCAAAAGTATCCTATTTTAGCTGCAGAAAAGTCAACTAAAGCAAGACGTAGTTTAGGAGTAGGTTATATTGGACTAGCTCATTATCTTGCTAAGAATAAAACCAAGTACGAAGATCCTGAAAGTTGGAAGGCAGTACATGAACTAACAGAAGCGTTTCAATACTACTTGTTAAAAGCAAGTAATAACTTAGCAAAAGAGCGTGGTGCATGTGAATACTTTAATCGTACTAAATACTCAGAAGGAATACTTCCTATTGATACGTACAAGAAAGAAGTTGACGATATTGTAAAGGTTAAGTTAAATTATGATTGGAATACTTTACGGAGCGACATCAAAGAACACGGTCTTAGGCACAGCACATTGTCCGCACAGATGCCTTCGGAGAGCAGTTCCGTTGTGTCGAACGCAACAAACGGAATCGAACCACCTAGAGGTTACTTGTCCGTTAAGAAGTCCAAGAAAGGGCCTCTTAAGCAGATTGTTCCACAGTATCAAACTCTAAAGAACAACTATAGTTTACTATGGGATATGCCTAGTAACGAAGGATATATTAATATTGTTGCAGTAATGCAAAAGTTCTTTGACCAAGCAATTAGTGGTAATTGGAGTTACAATCCAACTCACTTTGAGAATAATGAAGTTCCAATGAGTGTAATGTTAAAAGACTTACTAACAACTTATAAGTTAGGTTGGAAGACTAGTTATTATCAAAACACTTACGACTACAAAACAGATCCAAGTGAAATAGAAGACGATAAAGAAGTAGAATTACAACCATCAGAAATTGAGTATGAAGATGGTGAAGAGTGTGAGGCATGTGCAATTTAGTTATTGACATTCGGTCAAAACTATAGTATTGTGTATAAGAGAAATAAGGAAATATAAAGATGGCAAAAACAGTTTTTAATCAAGAAAAGGTAGACTTTACCAAACAGGATATGTTCTTTGGAGCAGATCAAAACACACAAAGATACGATGTATTTAAATTCCCAGTCTTTGATAAATTAAATCAAACAATGCTAGGATATTTTTGGCGTCCGGAAGAAGTAAGTCTGCAAAAAGACAGAGCTGACTTTGCAAACTTTCGCCCAGAGCAAAAGCATATCTTTACTTCCAATTTGAAATATCAAACACTACTTGATAGTGTCCAAGGACGTGGTCCATGTTTAGCATTTTTGCCGCATGTATCATTGCCTGAACTAGAAGGCTGTATTGTTACTTGGGACTTCTTTGAAACAATACATTCACGTAGTTATACACATATTATGAAGAACGTGTATGCTGACCCGGCAGAAGTGTTTGATACAATTTTAGATGATAAAGAAATCATCAAACGTGCAACAGCCGTTACTAAAAACTATGACGCATTTACAGAAGCAGCTGATGCTTGGAACCATCGTAAAGAAGGTAGTATGCGTGATGTTAAAAAGAAACTATACCTTGCAATGATGAATGTAAACATCTTAGAAGGTTTACGCTTCTATGTAAGTTTTGCATGTACATTTGGATTTGGCGAACTAAAACTAATGGAAGGCAGTGCTAAGATTATTAGTCTTATTGCCAGAGACGAAGCACAACACTTAGCACTAAGCACACACGTATTGAAGTTGTGGGCGCAAGGCAAAGACGATCCAGAGATGGCTAAGATTGCTAAAGAGTGTCAAGAAGAAGTATATGACTTATGGCGTGAATGTGTTGCAGAAGAAAAAGACTGGGCAGACTATTTGTTTAAAGACGGTAGTATGATTGGTCTTAATGATACACTACTACATCAATATGTAGAGTATATTGCAAACCGTAGACTTAAGGCGCTGGGCATGGATGCTATATTCGATGCACCAGTAAACACTAACCCGCTACCATGGACACAGCATTGGCTATCTAGCTCAGGCTTGCAAGTTGCACCGCAAGAGACAGAAGTTGAAAGTTATATCATTGGTGGCATTAAACAGGATGTTGATAAAGACAGCCTAAAAGGATTCAGTTTATAATGATTGAAATTTATGGAAAACCACAATGCCCTTACTGCGATAAAGCAAAAGCAATTTGCGAAATGCGTCAGTTAGAGTATACGTACAAAACACTTGGCACTGATTATACTAAGGAAGAACTGTTAGAAAACTTCCCAGGTGCTCGTACAGTGCCACAGATCCGTATTAACGGAACAGCAATTGGCGGCTACGATCAGTTTAGTACATACTTAGAAGAAACCGGCTATAATGGCACGGGACATACACTTTAGAAAGGTAACACCACATGGCACTTAGAAAACCTCGTAAAACTACAGGCGCTAAGAAAATTAAACCAGCTGCAAAGCGAGCCACTAAAAAGGCAATTAAAAGAAGATAACAAATATGTTAATTGAAACTACATACAAAATTGGTGACACAGTCTCCTTCAAACTTACATCTGGTGAAGAACTAGTTGCAAGACTTGAAAAAGAAGATGAAACTACATACAACATAGCCAAACCTATGGTACTTGTTGCAGGCGAAAAAGGCTTAGGTCTTGCGCCATTCATGTTTAGCGTATCTACAGACGGAAAGTTTGTACTTAACCAATCATCCGTAGCCTGTGTTGCTAAAACTGCAAAAGAACTAGCAGATCAATACATGACCCAAACAACGGGCATACAACTTTAAAACAGCTCTCGTCTAAAAGTAATAAATATACAAAAGGATAGTATGTTTATGACTATAAGACGAGGAGCACCGTTTGATGAGAATAACTTTTTTAATATCCCGCCGATTGATGGTGGTGATATTAATCAAAGCTCATACGTTGTTGTTAAAATATCAGATATAGAAGGCGGCGCAATAGCGGCCCAACCAACATCATATTTTGATGGAGGTGTTATACCATTAGCTGGTACAGCATCATACGATCCTAATGTTGTATACGGACCTAACAGTCCACTAATTGGAGATTAATCAATGCCAGCTGAAAATGGTAGTATTCTAGTAAGGCGCGGGCCTACATCGGACAGAAACGCTTTTACTCCCCTTAATGGTGAAATAATATATGATACCACTACCGGACAATTACATGTAGGTGACGCTCAAACAGCAGGCGGTACTACAGTATTTGGAGATAAAGTTAAAGTCGACAGTGCTGGTAACTTATCAGAAATATACATGCGAGGCGAAGAACCTCGTCCTGCACCAGTTGAAGGATTATTTCGCTATAATGCATTAACACAAAGTTTAGAATACTCCGACGGTAATACATTTTATCAAGTAGCATCAAGTCCTTTTACAGGATCGTCAAATGTGATGTATGTTTCAACAAATGGTAAAGACGATAACACATACGGATCAAAAAGAGGCCGTACTCCAGGTACAGCATTTAGAACATTAAACGCAGCTTGTAGAGAAGCTCAACGTGTTATGGACAAAGCCGCTTTAGGACTAGGTCCGTATCAAAAATGGATTACATATACTAACGCTTCTAATGCACAAGTAAGATCATTAATATCGTCAGTAACTGATAGTGGACCATATAAAAACATCCAAATGTCTAAAGAGACATACGAATTAGACGCTACAACTGAACTAAGAAGCGGTATGCGTATTGTTGGACAGAATAGCGGTGCTGTTGGACTTATAGAAGAATATACTAAAAATGTTGGCGGTACATCTGATACACTTATTATTGATGTAGAGAACGGTGAATTTGTACAGGGCGAACAAATTAAATTTGGTAATGCTATTCCTAGTTTACCGTATCAAACATTTGAAGCAGGAAATAGTGAATCACCAGAAATAACTATTAGACTTGAAACAGGTATTTACTACGAACACTTTCCAATTAAAGTTCCAAACAATGTCTCTATCAAAGGTGATGAATTTAGAAGAAGTATCATTCGACCAAAACCAGGACCAAGTGCAAGTCCTTATGCAGAAATAAAATTTAAACGTAATGCTGATAAACTAGAACTTGATCCTAATGTTGTTGGAGAGCGTCCGTTCGGTGCTCATTACTTAACAGATCGTGCTAACCTAATATATACTTTTGTTGACAATCCAGGAGCATATGTTGATGATTATAATGTATTGTTTTCTAGTAAAGCAACACTTCAAGATTCTGTAATTACTTTTATAACAAGTACATATCCTAGTTTAACATATGATGTAGATAAGTGTAGACGTGACGTTGGCTTTATTGTTGATGCTCTTTCAATAGACTTGAGAGACGGTGGAAAATTAGAAACACTAAACAATGCACTAATGTATCAAGGACAACTGCCAGCAAACCAAGTTACTGAAACTGCTGCGGCACTTGATTATCTAGCAACACAGATTGCACCTTTACTAACTACAGATGCACAAGTAATATCAAATAGTTTTATAGGTGGTATTGCAAATATTATACGTGGCACAGGATTTAATGCTCCTAAAGATAATGATACACTTGATGTATTCTTAATGAATGATGCTACAATTATTAGAAACTTGTCAGTACAAGGACACGGTGGATTTATGGAAGTGCTTGACCCAGAAGGGCAAATACTTACCAAATCACCTTACACACAAACTTGTTCAAGTTTTAGTAAATCATTAGCACCTAAAATAAGTTTTGCAGGTGGTATGTTTGTTGATGGATTCTGTGGTAACCAAGATGCAAGAATTGTCCAAGCAAATAGTACAACTGAAATTGTTATAGACAATATATACAGAGAGCCACAAACTCCAACTAGTTTCTTTATTGACGGTGTTAGATGGCAAATCAACAAAGTAGACAAAGTTGGTGTATCAGCAAACCAGTGGAGATGTGTACTATCAGAAGATACTCCATGGACTGATGCACACTATGAAATTATTAATCCAGGACAAAGTTTACCAACACTGCCTTATGATATAGAAATATTAACAGCAGGTAATATATCAATGCTGTCAAATGACTTCACACAAATTAACGACTTAGGTTATGGTTTGTATACTACAAATGGTTCACGTGCAGAAGCAGTTAGTGTATTCTGTTACTATTGCCATGTAAGTTATCTTGCAGAAAACGGTTCCGATATTAGATCACTTAATGGATCAACAGCATATGGTGACTATGCATTATTAGCAAGAGGTAGTGATCCTCTAGAAGTTAGTGATGATGTAGTACTAGCTGATGATATGATCCAAACTGGTACAGCAATGACTGATGCTACCTACACAAATATACAAGGTGGCACAGTTATATATGTTGACAATCTTTCATATGCACCGTATAACATTAGTGAAGTCGACGTTGACCACGGTGGAGCAAACAACGTATTAGGCGACCCAACATATCTTACTAGATATGAAGTTATTAGTGTTAGTGCTGTTGAAGCAACTTCGCCTCAATTATATCAACTTAATATTTCAGCAGGAGAAGCAAGTAACCCTGGTGTTCAAGTTACTGTACCAGACGGAACTCCTGTAGTTTTAAGAAACAACCAAGTAGTTAAATATGACGACATATTAGATATCAACCCTACTAGACCTAGTACAGCATTACAATATGACGATGATCCAGATAAAGTATATCGTGTATTAGCATATGATGTTGCTGGCCTACCTGATAACGTAGCAAGGATTACATTGCGTGAAAGTTATGACTATGTTAAATTAGTAGTCGACGACACAGCAGGTAGTACAGCAGGATCAGGACAAGTAGGTGATACTACTATTAGACTTGACACTAACTTAGATCCTAATGAACAATCAAGAATTGAAAACGGAATTAGTGTTGGACCAAAATATATCTTTGGATTTAATGATACTATACACCAAGTAACAGCATATAGAGATAAAACTGCAACAGGACAAACATATGCAGAAATAGATATTACTCCTGCTCTTACTAAGTCACTCGGCGGCTACCCAGATAAACCTACACTACGAGCAGGATTACCAGCAGGCGGACGAGCAGACATTACAGTAGGTATTAGTACACTTAGAGTTACTGGCCACGACTTACTTGACATTGGTACTGGAAGTTACCAAACATCAAGTTATCCAAGAGAAATTTATGGTAAGCCAGAGATTGCTAAAAACCAAGCAAGAGAAGTAGTTGAAGAAGGTAAAGGGCGTGTGTTCTTTGTAACAACTGACCAAGACGGTAACTTTAGAGTAGGAGATTATTTTAAAGTTGACCAAGGAACAGGTACAGTTACTTTTGCTGCAAGTATTGCTCTTTCAAACTTAGACGGTATTGGATTTAAACGTGGTGTTGCTGTAAGTGAGTTTAGTACTGACGACGGTATGACAGACAATGCTACTGATACTGTACCAGTTGAAAGTGCTGTAAGGAACTATGTAAATCGTAGACTAGGACTTAATCATGCAGGTGCAACTGTACCAGGTATTATAGGCCCAGGCTTCTTAGATCTAAATGGCACAAAGGCTATGGCCGGCAATTTAGATATGGATAGCAATAACATTGACAACATCAGTGTGTTAACTGTAGCAACACTTGATGCAACATCAAGATTAAGTGTTCCGTCAGCAGGAACAGTAGCAACTGGAAACGTTGGTGATATAAAATACAATACTGATACGCAAAGATTTGAAGGATACTTATCATCAAACCAATGGGGCTCATTAGGTGGAGTAAGTGATGTCGACGGTGATACTTTTATACAAGGCGAAACTACTCCAGGCGATGATAATGATCAATTAGATTTTTATACAGCATCAGTTAAACGTATGCAACTTGGTGCTACTGGTAATTTAGCATTTGGTAGTGACTTAGATAAATTTACAGTAGAGTTTACAACTGGTAACATTGTAACACCTGGAGACATAGATGTTGCTACACTTGATGTAGGAACATCAGCAGAAATTGCAACACTAAAAGTTGAGGACTTAACCGCAGGTCGAGTATTACTAGCAGGCACTGACGGAGAGATAGAAGATAGTGCAAACTTAACATTCAACGGAACTAAACTAACAGTTGACGGCAATGCTGAGATTACTGGTAATGTGGTTATTGGCGGAAACATTACAATCGGTGATGCGGATACAGATTCAATTATAGTATCAGCAGACTTTGAAGGCAATCTTATACCTGATACAGACGATTTATATGACCTAGGTACAAATACAAAACGTTGGAGTGAGCTGTTCCTAAATGATAAGTTAACTTTAAACGATTATGTATTACCGCTACAAGACGGTACTACAGGACAACTAGTAAGTACAGATGGTCAAGGACAACTAGGATTTAGTGACAGTGATATCTTTGGCGGTAAACGAGTTTATGTAAGTGCTGAAAAAGGTAATGATTTAAATGACGGTATAACAGCACCGGTTGCAACAATAAAACGTGCTATGCAAATTGCTTCAGGCATGGTATACAATGTATCTAAAGATGTTGTAGACAGAGCTACAGTAATGGTTGCAACAGGAGAATACATTGTTGATAACCCTGTAATTATTCCAGACAACGTATCAATAGTTGGTGATAGTATTAGAACTGTAATACTAAGACCAGCAAACGAAAACAAAGATATGTTTAGAGTACGTAATGCTTCATATATGTTTAATATGACATTTAGAGATGCATTGTCAGGCACAGTTCCAATAGCAACATTTAGATTTGCGGTATCGTTTGATAACCCAGATGATTCAGCTACAAGCAGAGCAGGATATACAAACTTACCTAACACAAGAGTATTAATAACTACTTCACCATATTTACAAAACTGTTCTGTGATTAGTTTCTTAGGCGGTAATGGTGTTGAAATAGATGGCGATCTTGTTGTTACACCTAACACACCGACTAATGCAATCGAAGCAGAAAATCCATTATCACCAGAAGACGGACAACCTGAACAAGGTAAGAGTATGGTTGCAAATGCATTTACTATTCTATCGTTTGGTGGCGTAGCATGGCGTGTAATGAACGATGCATATGCCCAGTTAGTTAGTTGCTTTGTTATATTTGCAGAGCAAGGCTGTTTAACACAAAACGGTGGATACTTATCTATTACTAACTCTGCAACAAACTTTGGTTACTTTGCATTACGATCAACAGGTTACTCACAAAGAGTATTTGATACTGACAAAGGTATTATTGGTAACGTAGGTGTTGTTGATAATGTACAAAATATTAATATTGTAGGATTACAACGTGATACTGTTAACCAATATGTATTAAGAGTACGAAACTTAGCAAGTCAAGATGTTACCAGCACATTTAACAATGATGCAGCAAGAGGTACAACAGTTTCTTTCTCAGCAGGTAATGCTTCTCCTAGTAGTATTACTTCAAATGGTAATCATGGATTATCAACAGGTGACCTAGTACAATATAAGCGTAATGGCAATCTTGAAATAGTTGGATTACTAGACGAAGCAACATACTATGTATCTGTTGTTAATGCAACACAATTACAAATGTTCCATGATGCTGATTTAACAAAACCAGTTACAGGTGTTAATGGTGGTTCAAGTACAGGTAACCATCAACTACTATACGACTTTGAAGAAATATTTATTGAGGAAGTATTATCAAGCCATAACAACTATCAGGATATTTACTTACCGTCAGGTACATACACAATTACTAAAGGTGCGTTAATATCAGCAGTATCAGGTAGTGATAATATTAGTGCAACTGTAGTAGACGTTGCCAATAATATAGTAACTGTATCTTTAGAAAAAGTACAAGTAGGTAACGCATCTGTAACCAATTTCTTTAGTACTGGTACAGTTATAAGTGCAGGACAGTTTGGCGTAAATCCAGTTACAGTTGACAATGTAGCAAACAGAACTGATTTAATTACTATTAATGCTACAGTTAAAACTACTAAAAATAGAACTGTACAAAGTTTTGGACTGCTACAAGGTAACCAAGCATGGCTACACCGTCCAAGTATTACTAACTCATCAGCACACACTTGGGAATACAGTGGTAGTGGTGTTGACTATAATGCATTGCCTGAGAATGGCGGAGTTGGTGTTGATACATTTGAACAGTACAGTGACTTACCAGGACGAGTTTATACTTCCGGTACTAACGAACTAGGTGACTTTAAGATTGGTGACTTTATTGTAGCGTTTAACAGAACTGGTAACATTATATTTAGAAACCAAGTTAGTATTGGTGAGTTAGATAGTTTAGCACTTAGCCTAAGTGGCGGTGTAAGAGTTACAGCAATCAGTAATGATCCTGACCTAGGCGATAACGACATTGACGGAGCATTGGATTCAAGACTTGTAACACAGTTAGCAGTTAAGTCGTTTATGAACGATAGGCTAGGAAACTTTATTGACAGAAATGTAAGTACAAATGCTGTTCCAAGTGCTGTTGTCCAACTTAACAGTCAAGGATTAATAAACCAAGATCTTATTCCTCCAACAGGTGCTTTTGAAAGTTTTACTGTTGATGAATACAAAGGACGTTTAACTGTAGCTGATGATATACCTGCTCCAAATATTAGTGCAGGTGATATTGTTGTAGAAACTTATCCAGAAGTTGTTTTAAATTTAACAGGTTCTATAAGTGTAGTTGAAGGTGAAACTATTACACAGGCAACATCAAATGCTACAGGTATAGTAAAAGAAAGTATTACATCAACAAGTATTAAATTAGTAAACACAATTACAGGAACGTTTAATACAACAGATGTACTTACTGGCAGTACATCAGGCGCATTGGGTGCAAATAGTGTACCAACTATTGTTTCTCCAGTAAACACAATCAATGATAACTACTTCTTAAAAACAGACAAAATAAGTCAGTTCTTAGTATTACAAGATGGCGGCACACCAAGTTTTATATCTATAATTTCTAATAATACGCCTATTCAAGGTGCAACAAGTAAAGCAGTAGCAACAATAACTAGCCATGTTGTTGGTGTACTTAATGCTGTTGATGTTGCAACATTACCAGGCGGCTCGGGTTATAATACTCCAGGTACATATGAAAATGTAAGCATACAAGGCGGAAGCGGGTCCGGTGCAAAAGCAAATATTATTGTTGGCGCAACTGGAGTAATTACTAGCTTTGATGTTACAGTAGGCGGGTCGTACTATACTGAATCAGATAATGTTACTATTAATGATGCAGATGTAGGCGGAAGATCGGGAGGTAGTGCATTAAGTATAGGCGTTACAGATATACAAAACAGATTGTATGTTAATTTAAATGCAGATGCAGGACTACAGTTTACAGCAAGTAATATTAACTTAGACTTTATAGTTGACGATAGTCCTCCAACAGATGTAGTAGCACAGCAAGGCCAATCCATTAAAGCATTTGATGCAACAAGTACAGGTAGTGGCGGCGATGTTGATGTTATTAACGATCAAATTATATTCCAATCAGTACATGGCTTACAAAATGGTGATCCGGTATTTTATGACAGTGCAGCAAACACACCATTAGGAGGTTTGCTTAACAACACTACCTACTATGCAAAAGTGATTACAACTACTCAAATTGAGTTGTATGCAAATTACGGGCTTACTGCCGCTGGCAAAATAGATATAACAGCATCAGGTAGCGGCACACATACTTTTAAAGTATTCAATGTAAATCAGGCTGCGAATACATTCTATGTACCAATACACGGACTGTCTACAGGAGATGCAATTAAATGGACTTCGTCTAATCCTCCAGCAGGTATAGACAACGGCGACTTCTTCTTTGTTGGATCTGTAACACTAAACAGTTTTACACTACACGAAGCAAGAGGTGCAGCTTTAGATAGTGTAGTAGGGTTAACAGTATCACCAGTTAATATAACTAATCAAGGTGGTGCTGTAAATGCAACACTAATACAACAAAACGTTATTATTGTAGATGATGTTAATACTAGTGGTAACTTAGAATCTAGTTGGAGTAGTTTAAGTACAACGGTACTAGATGCAGGTAATATTATTAGTGGTGTCGTAGATACGTCAAGACTTGCTAGTGGTAACGCAAATGACAAATCGTTCTTGAGAGGCGATCAAACATGGGCAACGGCTGTACAATCTATTACAAATAGCACAGTAGGCGATCCTATAACTTTAACAAGTGCAGATGTAAATGGTACTAATTTTTATAATAATGTAGACATTAAGATTGAAAAAGCAAGTTACACTAATGCAGCAAACCCAACAGTAGGAACAGAAACATTAGGTGTTGCTAGTTTCCACTTTGATCACTTTGTAATTGATGAGAACGGACGAGTAACTACTAAAGCATCAGGCAACGGCGGTGTTATTGATGCTGACAAACTTGATAATCAAACAGGTGCTTACTATCTGAATCCAGTTAACCTAAGTAGAGGTGTTCCAATACACCGAGGCGGAACAAATTTAATTGATTATGCACAAGGTGATTTATTATATGCAGGTGCTATTTTAGGTGGCGAGCCAGCAGACTATAATGAGACACTATCAAAGTTAACTATTGGTAGCACACGAAATGTATTACAAGTTAAAGCAGATGGAACAGCACCTCAATGGACAAACGCCTTAAGTGTTTCAACTATTGAAACAAGTAGTAATGTAACTATTGGTGGTGACTTAACTGTTAATGGTACAACAACTACTGTTAATACAGAAACAATTAACCTTGCTGATAATATTATTTTACTTAATAGTAATCTTGCAGATAACGTTGCACCAACACAAAATTCAGGTATTGAAATTGAAAGGGGTAATGACACCAATAAAGCATTAGTTTGGAACGAAACAGACGATATATGGACAGTTGGTAGTGAGAAATTTACAGCAGGAACACTTGAAGGAGATCTAGATTGGTCATACTTACAAAACGTAGTAGACCCTGTAATTACAGTAACACTAACAGGTGACGTAACTGGTGAAGGCACAGCAACAATGACCGACTTAGGTAGTGCAACAGCAAGTTTTGCAACTACTATTGAAGAAAACAGTGTTGAACTTGGTACAGACACAACTGGTCAGTATGCAGAAACACTTGCAGCAGGCGACGGCATAGCAACTCTAACTGCTAATACAACTGACGGAACAGCATATACTGTAACACATGGTGATACATCACCTGATATAGCAAATGTAGATCTTGGTGCTGAGGAGTTTGTAAATGAAATTACGTTTGATGATTTTGGTCACGTTCTAACTGTAGGAAGTGCTACTGTTACAGCACCAAGCGATGCAGAAATTACAATAGAAGCAGGCGACGACCTTACAACAGGCGGAGAATTTACACTTAATCAAGCTGATGACGAAACAATTACAATTGATCACGCAGAAATTGATAGAACAGATACATCGGGTAGTGACAGTTTATCATATGCAGGAACATTTGATGTAGTAGACAGCGTTACATCAAACGCTAGAGGCCATATAACAGCTATTAATGTTAAAACACTTACAATGCCAAGTGCTGGTGCTAACGACAATACTACATATACAACAAGTGTAGAACAATCAACTTCAGGTAGTGATGTTAATCCAATACTACGTTTAGCAGACAGTGACGGCACTAACGATGACATTACAATTAGTGGTGGCGGTGATACAACTGTAACTAGAACAAGTGCATCAGCATTTACAATTTCTACAACTAATACAACTAATACTAATACAACTTATGGGTTAAGTTTAGGTGACAACTTAGCAACTACTGCCTCAGTTGATATTAAACTTACTCCTAGTAGTGGTGACGAAGACGTTGTAACAATTGAAGCAGGAACAAATATATCTATAGTAGTTGATGGTGACAATGAAAACGGATTTATAATTAGCTCAACTGATACTACAGTTGATGTGGATGATACTCCTGTTGATGACGCAACTACATCAGCGATATCAAGTAATTGGGCGTTTGACAATGTTAAAACAGCAGTACCGGTCAATGCATTGTTTACAGATACTAATACAAACCAACTTACTACTTGGACCTTAAGGGACAGTGGTGACGATGATGTAACTATTGGTCAAGATAAATTTATTAAGTTTGTAACGGCTACAGGAGCATTAGGAACCAATACAACAGGATCTGGAACAACCTCTGATCCTTATGTAGTAACACTTACATCTCCAAATGATAATGATAATACTCAACTTGCAATATCTTCTACTCCAACTGATGGAGCAACAACTACAGCAATTAGCTCGGACTGGGCATTTGACAATGTTAAAACAGCAGTACCAGCAAATGCTGAATTTACTGATGAAAATACAGAATATGATGTTGCAACTGCAGATACAGCAGGCCTTGTTAAAATAGGTGCACAACCAAGTCTTTCTAATTATTATGCAGTTGCATTAGACAGCAGTGATAGAATGTATGTCAATGTGCCGTGGACTGATACTGATAATAAGTCATTTACAAGTTTTATTGAAAACAACCAAACTTCTACTTCAGAGTTTAATTTAGTATTTGTTGATGGTGCATCACCAAATGGTCTTGCTGCGAGCTTAAAAGAATTAACCGTAGACGAACATAGTACTGGTACTGGTGGATTGAGTTATATTCCTAATTCGTCGACGTTAAGATGCTCAAAGTTTCAAGGTACAGCAACATCAGCAGAGTATGCGGATTTGGCGGAGGTGTACACAAGTGATGTAAACTATAATCCAGGCACTGTTGTAATGTTTGGCGGAGAACAAGAAGTTACTACAGCAACAGGACCAGCAACAACTAAAGTAGCAGGTGTTGTATCAACTGATCCTGCATACTTAATGAACTCAGCAGAATTAGGTGTTGCTGTTGCACTTAAAGGTCGAGTACCATGTTATGTAATAGGACCAATCAGGAAAGGCGACTTACTAGTAACTAGTTCAGTTCCAGGTGTTGCATGTAAAAGTGATACATGGGTAGGTGGTGCTGTTATTGGTAAAGCAATTGAGGATTGTCCAAAAGAGTTTGAAGTAAGATTAATAGAAATAGCAATAGGATCAATATAATGCCAGAAGTAGTAAGAGCGAATTTAGATGCACACGTAGGTCACGAAAGTGATTCACCTAACCCATTTCATCAAACTAGTTATAATGAAGGATCGTCTGACGTATTTACTAATAATGAAAAAACTGTAAGAATAGGTGATACTACTATTTGTGGTGATGGAGCCGCAGCTGGATCAGCAACTGTATTTGTAAACAACATAGCAGTACATAGAAAAACTGATGCTACAACAGGTCATGGTAGTTGGCCAGCAAATGAAGCTGCAACTGGTAGTCCGAACGTTTTTGCTGATTCTTAATAAACCACATTTAAGACCCCTAAGACATAGATTATTTAAATACTTTTGTAATTTAATTTAATAGGAGACAATTATGTCAGAACAAACATTACACGAACAAATCGTTCAAGCATACAATTTATACATGTCAGAGCATTCTACATTTGAAGAAAAGAATGTAAAAGCAGCAGCTGCAAGAGCTCGTAAAGCATTAGGCGATATTGGTAAATTATCAAAATCACGTAGAGCTGAAATACAAGACCGTAAGAACTCTATGTAATGAGCGGGCAGAGGCGATGGCTCAGAACATGGGCTCGCACTGTGGGTATGCCTATCGGGCTTACCGACGAAGATAAGCCAGAGTTCCTTCCAATCACACAATCAAGTGTAATGAAGGCTTTGGCTTTTCGAACCTTTTGGATAGTGTTACATATCGTAACCTGTTTTAGTATTATTGCCGGTAACGGCAGAAACTTAGGAATTTGGTAAATGGATCAAAGAATACATTCTATTCTCGATAAAGAAGTAGATAGACAATCAAGTACTATTGAACTTATTGCAAGTGAAAACTTTGCAAGTAAAAGCGTAATGGCACTATCAGGTAGTGTGTTTACTAATAAGTATGCAGAAGGTTATCCAGGTAATAGGTATTACAATGGATGCGAACATATGGATGAAATTGAAACTTTAGCCATAGAAGAACTTAAACAACTGTTTGGTTGTAAGTTTGCTAATGTACAACCACATTGTGGAGCAAATGCTAATACAGCAGTGTATCAAGCATTTTTAAAGCCAGGAGATAAAATACTTGGTATGGACTTAGCAAGTGGTGGACATCTAAGTCACGGTAGTCCGCCAAACATATCTGGTAAAATTTATGATGCATATACATATGGCGTTGATGAAATAACAGGTTTACTAGATTATGGTGCAATAATGGCACAAGCAAAAGAAGTACAACCTAAAATGATTGTTGCTGGAGCAAGTGCATATCCAAGATCAATTGATTGGAGTTTATTCCGTGAGATTGCAGATAGTGTAGGTGCAATGCTATTAGTAGACATGGCTCATTATTCAGGACTTATTGCAGGTGATGCATATCCTAGTCCGTTACCATATGCAGACGTTGTAACAAGTACGACACACAAGACGCTAAGAGGCCCACGTGGCGGTATTATACTATGGAATAATCCAGATTATTCAAAACGTATTAATAGTGCAATATTTCCCGGAACACAAGGTGGTCCTTTGATGCATATTATTGCTGCTAAAGCACAATGTTTTGTTGAAGCAAATACAAATGACTTTAAAGAATATGCTCAACAAGTAGTACAAAATGCAAAAGCAATGTGTGGAGTATTTTTAGAAAATGGATTAGAAGTACAAACTAACGGAACTGACAGTCATATTATATTAATGGATTTGTCAGCAAGTAAGCATAGTGGCCGACAAGCAGCTGATTTGTTAGAAGCAAATGGTATTACTGTAAATAAAAATGGAGTTCCAAATGATCCTAGATCATTTATTGAAACCAGTGGTATTAGAATAGGAACAGCAGCTGAAACTACACGTGGTCACGACGAAGAGTGGTTTAAGGAACTAGCTCTTAAAATTGTAACAATTTTAGAATAGAAAGGCATATTTAAAATGATGTGGGTTGATTATAATATAACTCAAGCAGGAGATCACTTTCGAGTTGAAGGTGACTGGCCTAGAGAAGTAATGGGTGAAATGAAAGACGGAACAAAAAAAGAAAATGCCCTATACAGACCTGGGGATGTATTCATTGTAAATCAAGAAGGTTGGCTGATTAAGTCAGACCAGTTAAGTGCAATGGTACTCAAACGCGAACAAGAAAAACAAAATGAATTGTAAACAAGGCGACTTAGCCGTTATAAAATTTAGCATACGCCCAGAGAATATCGGGCGTATTGTTAAAGTAGCAGAATTAATTGGTAGGTACGAAAAAGGAACACAGTTTGCATACAGAGGTATGCCTTGTGAGGCTGTTGTTACAGATACTTACTGGTGGATCGAAGCAGACGATCTAAGTATACAATTAGGACCATCGCCTCGTGCATATATTGCAGACACATGGCTAGAGCCTATTAAGCCAGAAGAAGAAAAAACTAAAGCGGCAACAGAAATAGAATTTGAAATTTAGTGGTTGACAAATACGTCTAACTACTGTATAAATATAATTGTAACGTTGAAGCAATTCAAACGACATACAGGACCCGGGGGCGGTACCCGGCGACTCCACCATAAGCACACTGCTTTGAACTAGAAGTGGTGTAGGCTACGAAGAGACTAAGTTACCTTGGGGAACGAGGTTACGCAGAGGAAGATACTGCAAGTAGTGTGCTTATGATGGGGTCGAAATAGGATCGACTGGTGTTTAATAGGAGCGTGGAGTTGCCCGGATGTAAGCTCGGTTAACGCGAACAAACTTAATAATTGCAAA
>ERZ1046568.489-NODE-489-length-32517-cov-180.260551_pt1 | contig 32517 bp, 48 predicted proteins | sample MGYA00383092_ERZ1046568 | MGnify/ENA primary metagenome ERZ1046568 (study PRJEB29581, sample SAMEA5548362) | metagenome | biome: marine; feature: coastal; material: water | depth 1 m | study: Short-term variability in the microbial, nano- and picoplankton... | reverse complement strand
TGATCATCTTAAACGATGAGCAGGGTTCCCCTGAGTGGCTTGCCTCAAGACTGGGCAGGCCATCAGCCTCAATGTTTGGGAAGTTAATCACTGGTAGTGGTAAGCCCTCTAGTTCAGCCGAGACCTACATCAACGATATGATCGCTGAGAGATTGACTGGTCGCAGCAAACCCTTTTTCACCAATGAGCACATGGAAAGGGGTAACGAGCTGGAGCCAGAAGCCAGGGAAGCCTATGAGTTTATCACTGACTTTGAGGTGGTGGAGACAGGCTTCATCCTGGATGACAGTGAAGAGTTTGGCTGTAGTCCTGATGGCTTAGTTAGCACTGATGGTGGTCTTGAGATAAAATGTCCATCTGATTCGATACATGTTAGCTACCTGAGAGCAGGTAAGGTGCCAGCAAAGTATTACCAGCAAGTGCAGGGATGTATGTGGATAACTGGGAGAGAATGGTGGGACTTTATGTCTTACCACCCAGAAATGCCACACCTGCTAGTAAGAGCAAGACGCAATGAGAAGTTTATTGAAGCAATGGCCGAGCAAGTGCTGGCCGCAGTAGAAACCATAAAAACAGAGACGGAGAGATTAGTATGAAAGTTGGATTAAGCATTAAGTTAGACGTTAAAAAAATCGACAAAGCGCGACTGTTTGAGGGTGCTAAGGGTACATACCTTGACCTGACTACATTCATTGATACTGCCGAGCAAGACCAGTACGAGAACAACGGCTTTGTATCTCAGTCAACATCTTCTGAAGAGCGTGAGCAGGGCGTTAAAACTCCTATCCTTGGCAATGTAAAAGTTTTCTTCACTGATGGTGATTCTCCTGACGAGGCTTGTGACCCCGCTATTGATGAAGACGTTCCATTCTAATGATATACCACCACTGGTATACAATAAATCAATATGTATCATTATATATCATCAACGATAGCTAGTATAATCCGCCCCTCTACAAACTACTGGGGTTTCATCGTGACTATCGCAATCATCGTTGTAATATGTGGCCTAGCTGCCATTGCATACCAAGACATAGCCTCCTGACGGGGGCTTTTTTGTATCTATATGTATACAAAACGCTAGAATGTATACACATATAAGTAGACCGGAGTAACCTATGAAGCACATGATTATCCCTGACACCCAAGTAAAACCAGGTAGTAGCCTGAAGCATTTGGAGTGGGCAGGTCGATATGCTGTAGAAAAGAAGCCAGATGTGATCGTTCACATTGGAGATCACTGGGATATGCCCTCGCTATCCAGTTGGGATGTAGGTAAGAAGTCCTTTGAAGGCCGTCGATATAAAGATGATATTGAGTCAGGTATTAAGGGGCTGGAGACATTTATGGCTCCCATCAGGGAAGAGCAGGCCAGGCTCAGGGAGAACAAGAAGAAACGCTGGAACCCGCGTCTAGTGTTCACGCTTGGAAACCATGAGCAACGCATTGAGAGAGCCATAGAGTCCGATGCCAAGCTAGAGGGATTGATAGGCTATGCTGACCTGAAGCTAGATGAGATGGGTTGGGAAGTCTATGACTTTCTTGAAGTCTGTGTAATTGATGGTATCGCTTACTCGCACTACTTTACCAGTGGCATTATGGGCCGCCCTGTATCCAGCGCCAAGCTGATGCTATCCAAGAAGCACATGAGCTGTGTGATGGGCCACGTTCAGGATAGAGACATTGCCTTTGCTAACAGAGCAGATATGAAGCCCATGATCGGATTGTTTGCCGGTATATTCTACGTCCATGATGAGGACTACCTGACAGCCCAGACCAACAGTAGCTGGCGGGGTATCTGGATGCTACACGAAGTCAACGATGGGCAGTGTGATGAGATGCCTGTATCCATGAACTATTTGAGGAAGAAGTATGAGTTATCTAAATAAACAGGAAGGCGGCAGTCACTATATGCAGGAGATACAGCCAATCGAATACATCTACAAGAATAAGATTGGTTATATTGAGGGCAACGTAATCAAGTACATCACTCGACACCGTAACAAGAATGGTGCTGAGGATATTCGAAAGGTCATACACTACTGCGAGATGCTGCTAGAGATGGAATACGACGAGAAATAAATATCTGAATATGCTATAATCGGGGCATGAAAAAAGACACTAAAAAATCTAGTCTACTATCCCGAATCGGAGTCTCTGGCTACAACAAGCCCAAAAGAACCCCAAAGCACCCCACCAAATCTCACGTTGTGGTTGCCAAGGAAGGCAGTAAGGTCAAGACAATACGCTATGGTCAGCAGGGCGTGAGTGGTGCAGGTGCCAATCCCAAGACAGCCAAGCAAAAGGCTCGTCGTAAATCCTTCAAAGCTCGTCACCGTAAGAACATCGCCAAGGGTAAGATGTCTGCCGCGTACTGGGCCAACAAATCTAAGTGGTAATAATATGTTTACATCAACAGTAGCTGCGTTTTCACGATCGCTAAAGAATAAGGGTATGTTTTCTGGCAAGCCTAAGAAGTCTTTACTGGCATCAACCTATGGCACACCTAAGAAGAAAGCAAAACCCAAGTCAAAGGCAGCAGGATACCGTCCGGCGTCAAAGTCTACGAGCATGAAGTAGTGGCAAAGTCTAAGGTCAACGAAGCTGGTAACTACACCAAGCCCACCATGCGTAAGAATATGTTTGAAGCTATCAAGGCTGCGGGCAAGGGTGGTAAGCCTGGGCAGTGGTCAGCGCGTAAAGCACAGATGTTAGCAAAGCGTTACAAGGCCAAGGGTGGAGGTTACACCAACTAATGAAGAAGCCTCAGAAGTCCCTGCTTGATTGGGGAAAGCAGAAGTGGAGAACCAAGTCGGGCAAGCCTAGCACTCAGGGTTCCAAAGCTACTGGTGAAAGATACCTGCCCAGCAAAGCTATCAAGGCTATGAGCGCATCAGAGTATGCCGCTACTACCAAGAAGAAGAGAGCCGATATAAAGAAAGGTAAGCAGTTCTCGAAGCAACCAAAGAAGGCCGCAGCTAAGACTAAGGGTTATCGTTAATATCTCTCGATAACTAACCTGACATCTCTCGCTTAGTAAGTCCAGATAACCTGTACAGAATCACGTACGTCTACATGAATAAAGTTCTTTGCAATTCCTATGCCACCAAACCCCATCTTCATGGCCTCTTTTACAATCACATATCCTTCTGATCCACTGTTGATATGAATGTCAGCAGCAATACCTCTAGCATGGGTGCCTGGTCTAGTCTTTCTTTTCTCAGCGCTATGACTGGGATCTCTGTATCCGCTAGTTATCTTAAAGGGGAATCCGCAAATGTGGCGCAGCTCATCTAGCTTCTCTAAAAAGAATGGACTCATTTCATTGTTGCCAGTCTCTTGACAGTTGAACTCGTCAATGTCGAAGTATTGCATCTGCATCAGTGAACCTCATAACTATTAAAGTATGCGTTTATAAGCTCTGACTTTGCGACTTCCATGCTATACAAAATATCAGGATCTTCCATGTTGCTAATGATTTGTATTTGATTTTCGCTCACGCCTATGACAACCAATGTGTCGTATTCATCGCATAAGTCTGAAAGGTCTGGACGTATCTTTGTTATTTTGGACACAGTTATTTTCTCATGTTCATTAACTTACCCGCACCCTTGATGCCAAAGCTGGCCGATATGGCAATGAATAGCAGGTATTGATACCACTCAGGCAACCCGTTCAAAGCCACAAAAGCCTCATGCACTCTGTCAACAATAGTCATATCATCCACGATTATAGCATACCCCACCATAAAGATTGGTATCGAAAGCACAATAGTCCAGAACTCATCCTTCCAGCTACTCGCGGAAGCGTCTGCCATCTTAGACTCCCAGTCAGCATCGTTTTGTATGACGTTCATCTTGGCCTGGTGTTTGGCCTTAGATTGCTCCGCTTTATTAGACAGGTATCCTTTGGCTAGGTCTGCTACTGGCCCAAGTACAGCAGTCAATATACTCACTGGAACATCTTCCCAACAACAAACAATCCTATGATTAAAGGATAAATACCCCAGATCATCATTTCTGCTTTCTTAAATCTTTCAGAACCATCTGATAACCTGCGCTCGATGTTTGCGTATCTGATAGAGCATTCACGTTCATGCCCCTCAAGTTTGAGTAGAGCCTCTTTTACAGTCGCCATTATCTTTTTACCATTAGTATTATTCCATAGATCATAGCTGGGATTACAGCTATGCCAACTGCAATGATAGAGAAGAATGTTTTTAACAAGTGCATCCTGGTTCGCTTGACTGCCATTAATCTCTTGGCCTCAGATTCCCTCTTGCGCTTGCACTCAGACTGAAAGTTCAACCAGTCAGAGTACATATCCGATCTTCCAGCATAAACCATATGTTCTTTGAGCCACACTTCCTGCTCTTTGATCTTCTCTAAAGCCATAAAGGCATCTAGGTCAGACTTCCCCTTAGATGCCACACGCTTGGCAATAACGCTCTTGCAGTCAAAATATTTCTTAGCAGCCTCACCGCAATCATAAAATTCCCTACCGTTACTGATGGCAGTCTTGATTATCTTGAATGCCGCATTGGCTGCCGCTATCTCTGAAAGCATTATTTACTAAGCCACTGATCCATTCATTCAGATGCAGTGCGAATGTCTTTAGCAATACCTTCTACCAAAGTAGCTGAACCAGCGCCAACACCTTTAGCAGTGTTCACTACCATGCCTTGTGCAGAGTCTACAGTTGAGTTGACAATCTGCTGTGATCCGTCAACAGCACCGTTAAAAGTGTTGCAGGCTGCTAGAGTTAATGCTGTTAATGCTAATAAATACTTCATTTTTTGTTTCCTTATGCTGCTAGATAAAATTTAATAGATGACAGTCCTGCACAGTCTACCCCGTAGTAAAGGTCAATACTGTCACCAACTGCTAAAGTGTATTGCGGAGAACGCATCCAGAAATAAAGTGGTAGGCCATTTCCTGCGCCAGACGATTCAAAATAACCAAAGCCTGTATTTGTATCAATAAAATTCTCAAGACGACCTGTTCCGCTGCTGCCAGTAGGGACTGGTGTAACTTGAAAACGGAAAAGCCCGCCGCTAGAAATGGCTGTGGAAGCAGCACTCCAAGACGTAGGTTGTGTAGATGTGCTAGTTGGCGTTGTTACAGTCTCAAAACCTGTAGCTCCTGTTGAGCCAACCAGCATGGGAACTTCAGTTTCAGACCCGCCCTGAGTGACAATCAGCATATTAGTTTGCATATCACACCTGAAAGAAAGTTCTGTACTAGTCGTTCTTATCGGATTACAGTAAAGCCGAAAGTTGCCAGCTTGACTAGATGTTAGCCTGACTCTCCGCCAGTAAAAAGTGCCTGTTCTTTCAACATTATCAACAGGGGTTATTATAGCAGGTATAGAGGTATCAGTTGCGGTGTCAGTTCCACTAAGGCTTATAGGAAGATAGTTTGCGGGGCCAGAAGACTTGCCGTAGAAATCAGTGGACATATTAATTTCGCTGCCTGGCGTTGGCTTATCGCCCAAATCCCTGACAGCGGTGTCATTCATAGACATCTGCGTACTGCCATTGCCTCCAAGCTCAACTTGGATAGACCTGTCAGTTACAGTACCGGCTATAGCCATTTGACCTGAAGCTGCAAGAGTCATTAAAAGTCATCTCCCATGTCCCAAGGATTAACATAACTTACTGTTGGGTTTTTAGACTCATTAATTTGAGATGCAACCTGAGCCTCAACCTCCGCTACCTTAGAGGTTCCAAGCGAATCCTTAACCCACGAAATAGCAGTGTCCTTGGTAACGTCTGAATAAGGAATAAATCCCTCACTGTCAGGACTTCCGCTAACCTTTTCTGCACCATATACACGACCTGTATGTGTGACTCCGTTGACAACCTCACCATCAATAGCAGTCCAATGCAAAACATTACAAGTGCCGGTTGCTACATCTGACTCTGTAGTTACAACATCCCAGATAACTGCCATTTTTATTTCTCCAGTTCTTTAAGTCGTGCTTCTAAATCATCTACCTTGTCGGTCAGCTCTTTGACAGCTTCAATCAACAGGGGAGTTAGCTTCTCGTACCATACAGTCTTGTAACCTTCACCAACCGCAGAGTCAGTAACAATCTCCGGCAATACAGCCTCTACTTCTTGGGCAGAGATGCCTACCTCAACACCCTTATCTTCTACGCCAAGGCCAAGTGCAGTATCGTTCGGAGTAAAGTAGTAACCATTAAGACTGTTGACCTTATCCAGTGCATCAGGGATAGTTCCCTGGAAGTCCTTGAGTCGCTCATCTGAGAAGAAAGCGGTAATGTTGCCGGTGGCTATAATGTCGCCTACTACGTGTAACTCTTCTGACGGTGACGTTGTGTTGATTCCTAACGAACCAGTAATATTTGCACCAGTGCTAATGGTTTTTAGCTTGTCTACGCCATTGTAGTTAAGCTGACACGCGCCGGACACATTAAACCTAGCATAAGTTTGGCCGCCCGCTCCTGTTACGCCATTACCAATATCGACATAGCTAGAGCCACCGACAAAAAGATTGCCAGTTCCTGTGTCTGTAATATAACTATTAGAACCATCATGATAAATCTCTAAATCATCGCTATTACCGAACGTAGCCTTGTCGTTGTCACCAAGGGAAAGACCATCCGCTGTAATTTCTCCAGTAACGCTAACGCCCGTTGCGGATGTTGCAACCTTAGCCACATTGTTGTGGTATAAAGTTACTGCGCCATCCTTTTGACAAAGAACAGCAGTTTCAGTATCATTAAACAGTTTTAGTTGTGGGCCGCCTTTAATAAATAAACTACCGCCACCAATGTCTTCAATAACAGAATGTGTACCGTTGTGGGAAATTTCTAGGTTTGGCTCGTCACCAAACGTAGCTTTTACGTTGTCTCCAAACGCAAGAGTGCCTGTCATAGTTCCGCCAGCTTTAGGAAGCGCAGCGTCAGCGGTTGTTCCCTGAGCAGCCGTAGCGTAGTCCGAAGAATCAAAGGCTTTAACTTGTGCAAGGTTAGTAACTTCACTATCCATCAAAGCACCGGCGGCTGTGACGTTAGCTGTGTCTGTAACGTCTGCACCAGCTTCAATACCATCTAACTTAGTACCATCAGCAGAAACATCGCGACCATCAACAGTTCCAGTCAAAGCAACATTACCACTCACATCAATACCAGTAGCGGTTGTTGACATCTTCTGAACGTTGTTATATTTCAGGTCGCAACTACCAGCAGTATTAAATCTTGCATAGGTCTGCCCGCCAACGCCTGTAATACCATTACCAATATCTACGTAAGCTGCACCACCGACAAATAAGTTTCCAGTGCCCGTATCTCTTATATAGCTATTGCTACCGTCATGTAACAGTTCAAGGTCGTTTGATGTGCCAAGCTGTATTAAGCTGTTATCCGCTACGTTAATATTGCCATTAACGTCTACACCTGAAGCTGTCGTTGCTAATTTATCAACACCGTTATAATTTAACTGACAAGAACCCGCAGTATTAAATCTTGCGTAGGTTTGTCCTCCAACTCCGTCAATCCCGTTACCAATATCAACGTAATTAGAGCCACCTATGAATAAATTCCCAGTACCATAGTCCGCTACATAGCTATTTGATCCATCATGAAAAATTTCCAAATCATCGGCAGCACCAAACGTGCCTTTATTGTTATCACCTAAACTAATATCACCATTAATATCTACACCTGAAGCTGTAGTTGTTAGCCTATTAACACCGTTGTGATTTAGCTGACAGCTTCCAGATGTATTGAATCTGGCATAGGTCTGACCACCAGCCCCAGACACGCCATTGCCAATATCAACGTAACTTGCCCCGCCTATGAAAAGGTTTCCTGTCCCGTCATCAACTACATAACTATTGCTACCGTCATGGTATATTTCTAAATCAGTGTTGGCACCGAACGTAGCCTTATCATTGTCGCCAAAGGCAATATCAGTTCCACCTGTGGTATTTCCGATAGCAAGCGTCTGAGCAAGAGTCTCACCACCACCGCCGCCACCAGTGCTGGAGATTGTTCCGTCTCCCGCAATAGTAATGTTAGTACCAGCAGTCAAAGAAGCCACTACGTTGTCAGTATCAGTAACGTCAGCTAGAGCCTCAACGCCGTCTAACTTCGCACCATCAGAGGAAACGTTGCGACCATTGACAGTACCGTTTACCAATATACCAGAGCTTGTAGTCTCCAGCCGATCAACATTGTTGTAGTTTAACTGACAGCTACCAGAAGTATTGAACCTGGCGTATGTCTGTCCACCAGCTCCAAGAACTCCGTTACCGATGTCAACATAACTTGAGCCACCTATGAATAAGTTACCTGTGCCGTCATCAACTACGTAGCTGTTCGTTCCATCGTGATATATTTCGAGATCAGTGTTACCACCAAAAGTAGCTTTATCGTTATCAGCAAATGCAATGTCGGTTCCACCAGTGGTGTTGCCAAGAACAAGTGTCTGTGCCAAAGTTTCGTTACCACCACCACCGCCGGTGCTGGTAATTGTGAAGCTAGGGTAAGTGCCAGTAACAGTCGTGCCACCTGAACCTGTAAGAGCGACAACCTGATCTGGAGCTGTGTTAGCAATCTCTCCACCAGCAGACAAGCTAATGCCTGTGCCTGCCGATAGGGATGCGACAACATTAGTGGTGTCGGTGACATCTGCACCTGCTTCGATACCGTCAAGCTTAGTTTCATCTGCATCGGTAAATGCGTTAGTATCTGCGTTAGACTCGTAAGCAGTTTTAATCTCGGCAGCTGTTTGGTCAGCAGTTGCTCCGGCCTCTATCCCATCCAGCTTAGTGCCATCTGCGGACACATCGCGACCATCAAAAGTGCTAGTGGTAGTTACAGGGCCAGTCAGATCGCCACCAGTTAATGGCAGGAAATCACCACCACCGCCGCCGCTTGATGTGGTTGCAATGACATTACCATTTCCATCAAACCCTAATACTTTGTTAGCTCTGTTGGCCGCTAAAGGAAGATCAAGGGTTGCGCTATCCTCTTCATCTTGAAGACCAATAGACCGACTTATATCAGTTTGCAGTTGGTTCATTGCGATGTAAGTTTTATCGAAGTCAGCATTTACATCGGATGCAAGGAAGTCACCAGAGTTTTGATAGTTCGTTGTTCTGGTAATAGGCATCGCCAATAAGAGAGCAATCTTGTCGCCGCCAGACGTAGGAGCAACAAGAAGCACGTTTCCGCCACCGTCAGCGCCTACGCCGGTAACAGAGTAGTCGCTACCAATAGACAGTTCTGCCCCATTCAGAAGAACCTTTATGTCGCTGTTAGATAGTATCTCGAACGTGTAGGCAAAAATAGTCTGCCCAGCCGATGCAATGTAGTCGTTTCTAGTTACTCCACCAGTTACGGGCATAACAGTTCCTCAAAAATAATGTTCATAAATATGTGCTCAATTATACTAAAAATTGGTTAAAAAATATACAGCTACTCGGCTAGTCTTTCAATTCCACGAAGGATTGACAGGTTCTGTAAAGGGACAAGTCTACGCAATGCTCTAACATCTGCCTCAGTCATCGGCTCCTTGCTTGTAAGCGCATTACTAGCTGCCACAGTCGTGCTAAGTAGGCTTCCGAATGTTGGCCCTAAGAGCGATTCTGATACGCTACGAGAGACAAACCTAGAGGCAGGTGCGCTAATGCCAAGTAAGGGTCTAATTCCAACAGAGTTGCTGGAAATCTTTTCGATAGTATTGTTGATCTCACCAATAACGCCAACAGCGCCTGACCGATCAATGCCCTCAATCACCCAAGCTGCTGGATCATCACTTGTCTCTCTACCTGCAAGGTTTGACTTTAGGTAGTACGAAAACATACCCATGCCAACCAAGGAGATAGCACCGCCAATAGCGTTGTGATCTTGACCCTGTACGCCAGCAACAAGTACGCGCTGTGTAGCAGACAGTATAAATGACCTAAACTGACCAATACTCTTACCTAGCTCGCTAGACATAAAGAGTGGCTTCTCCTGTCCAGGAATGATAATTACTCGGTCAGACTCCTTACGCATAGCTGCACCCCACATACGCTCTAAGTCTGGACGATCCCAGTTCTTGGCGTTAGTGATCCACACGCCATCTTCATTTTTACCATACTTGTTGACCTGCTCCATCATGTCCATTGCTGACTGCTTATCAATACCAAGTCTAGTCAATCGCTTGTCAAACTTACCCTTCTTTAGTCCGTCAAAGATGGAGGTCTGCATGGTAACAGCGTGTAACTGCTTCATGCCTGAAGTCCAGTAGTCCAAGAAGTTGATGCGACCAAACTTATTAGCAGCCGATCTAAGCCCTCTCTCGACCATCGTGCCGCCCTGCGTGTAATCCCCTACGTCAGCTATTACTTCTGCCTTACCTGACATGAGAACGTCAGTACCGATGCCGTAACGCTTTGCTTCTGCTGCCGCCAACTTAAACTGCTTAGTGTTGGTTGCAAGTGCGCCTAATCCCCTAGAAAATGTCTTGGTAAAGCCCTCAGCCATAACGATACGCGCAGCATCTGGTAAGCTCGATACAGTCACACCACCCAGCAAGCGGAGGTAGTTAAGGTCACGAGATGATCTGCCAATACGAGTCCATACATTGTCTTCTTGGAAGCCATACACGCCCCTGATGCGATCACGCATACCAGCAATGTCACGAATGTCAGCGTCCATCTTATTACCCAGCTTGACAGCCTCTTTACCTGAAGCCTTTTTCATTGCCTCACTGTAGTAATCTTGTATTTGCTTTATTTCGTTATCAAGTGTTACATTGCCAAACTTACGAGTAAGCTCAATGTCAGCACCAGTTTGCTGTAGGTATCTTGTACCCAAAGCCTCAATGTCATTCTCAAGGAACTCTTCGATAAGGTCGTCTTCAATGGTAAACCTTCTTGCTCTTAGGGGGCCACGCAATGCAGTAGCACCCTTCAAGCTAGAGCCTTTGTTGCCTGAGCTAAACCCTTCGCCCATCTTCCAATCGTATGGCAAGCGTCCGTCAGGAGTGCCTAGAATACGCTGGTGAATCTGTTGAGCAATGTTCTCATAGTCTTCTGGCTCGAAGTCCTTACCTTTCTTAAACTCTGCTTTATCTATAATTGCCTGTAGTTTTGCTCTTTCGCCATCAGCAATGTCGCCAGCATCTAGCTTATCTTGAGCGTCCTTGGCATTCTGATATAGAGTCTCGTCCTTGTCCTTCAGCCACTTAGATACTTTGGATATAAACGATGGCAAGTTAGCCTGGAGCTTTTGCTTGTTGTAGACTCTATTGAGGTAGTTGACTGATGTGGATACATCTACGTCATCAGGAAGCATATTAAGCTCAATCATCTCGTCACGAAGGGGATTGTATAGCTCGTTGCGCCAATATTCAGCAGATGCCTTAATTTCTGGAACATCACTATCGCCAGTGCGAACAGCCCTAGATACGGCCTCATTGAACTCTCTGCGCTTCATCTTGCCACCACCTTTTCGGTACTGGTCATAAGCTCTATTGTTGTTGTCGATAGAAGAGTAAAGACGACCACTCTTGATTTTGGATAGGGACTCAACAGACTGTAGTGGAGCGCCATCAACGTCAACAGGGTTCTCTGCAAGCATATTGGCTACTCTACGAGTAACAAGGGCATCACTGGTCATAGTGCGAGATAGGGGATCAAAGCCGAAGACCTTAACCAAGCCCTTAGCTAACTTGCCCTTTACCTCAAATGTTCCTTGTACTGTCTTTGCCGCACCAACACTGTCATAACCTGCCGCCACATTGGAAGCATCAAGGGATGGGTTCTCACCTCTAGCAATTTTACCTTCAGGATCCATTACATCAGCAAGCTCTTGGACAGCCTTCTCATCAATACCGTAGTTGCCCAGCTTATGCGCCCCAACGCCCAGAACACCGCCTAACAGCACTCCTGCGCTCATGTTGATAGCTGACTCACCATAAGTCCTTGTAAGCTGTGTAGAGTGTAATGCGGCCTCCTGAATGGCAGTCTCAACTCCCACAATAGAGCCTGTAACAGCGGCACTACTCAGTATGCTTTTACCTGCACGATAGGTGTTAGCAACTGCACCCCCAATAGTCAGGAGTGAGATAGGGTCAGCGATAGCAATAGGCAGCCCAAGAACAAACGATGTAGCTCCACCTTGAGCAATAGTCTCTCTGTCTTGACGCTCTCTAGCGTACTGGCTTCTGACGGCCTCTAGCTCACTTTCATCGTCAGCATATATGGCAGTAGTAACAAACCCCTCATCTGACTTCTCTTCTTCAGTAAACATGGAGTAAGCATCAAAGGTGGGGTCATCCTTAGTGTCAGGTAATCCTGCAACCTCAGTAAAGAAAGAACCAACAATGTTTTCTTGGCGAAACAATGCGCCAGCAATATCACCTACTGATGGCTCATCAAGTTCCTCACCGATCTGTGGACTGTAAGAAGCTACTCTTTCTACTAGCTGTGTTTCTGGCATTGGCACAAATGGCATATTACTTATTCCCTTACGCTTGGGTCTTTAATAAATTCCTGAACATCCATAACTTCATCGGTAACTTCAAAAGGCTTTCTATTGAGTGACTTAACGTAGTCATCACTAGCCTCTTCGATTCCGTCCATTATAGCGTAAGCAGCTAAACCAATGTTCTCAAGCGTTGCTGGCAGACCAGTGGCAAGAACCAGCTTCCTTATGTTTTCAGGAGTAATCAACGATGGAATACTTGCTACAGACTCTACGCCCTTAGCTATAAGCGCCCCAGCACTTGTGCTACTTTGCAGGGTCTTACGCATTCTCTCACGATCTTCTTGCACTCTAGGAGTATCAAGCCCTAAACTAACATCAAGCTCACTACGCTTCTCTCTTACCTCTTCAGGTGTTCCAAAAGGTTGCATTCCTTTCTCAGCATTGGCCTCAATGTTTTTCTGCTGTCGTCTAGTAAACTCTGCAACGTCAGGAGTAAAGCGACTTGTCATTTTTAAATCTGGCCCCACAACCTTAACGGCCTCTAATGCGCCATACTCATTCTTAATCATAATTGAATATGATGGCTGTCCAGTTGATGCCTGTCTTGAAGTAGTAGCGTCAGACACAAGAAATATGTCTTCTGCGTTTACCTTCATGCCCTGCGCGTCGAACAGCTCTTGCAGCTCAGTCCTAATGTAAGATGTGTCATTAGTTACAGGGAGCGCGTAGTACTGCTTTGGTGGATACTTCATTAGACCAAACTCACCACGACCCCAGTTGGCCTGCACTGCTCTAGCGGCATTATCTTTGGCCTGCTCAATAGTTGACCCTGCACGATAAAAACTTTCTACTAACTTGCCATAATCGCTAACAAGAGCATCAAATCCAGCCGCCTTCTGGAAGTCTGACTCACTTTCAAACATCCCAGTAAACTGCTTTGTAACTTCTGTGGTGTAAACAGGTGTTCCAAACGTGTCATCATCATCTTTGATCTCTGTTGCCCTAGCTTCAGACCGAGCTTTCATTTGTTCAGAGCCAGTACCAACAATGTTCCTAGCCATCTGGAGAGCGTCTTCAGGGGGAATCCCAGATCGAATAAACGAATCCATGTGGGTTGCCAGTACAATTTCATTCTTTGAGAAAGCAGTCTCACCAACACCAGGTATTTCTTGAATCTGTGTAATGGTTCTGTAAGCATTGGCAACTTCTTCAGGGTCTTGAGAAATAAGTCCAGCCTGTATCTCATCCTTTAACTGCTTTGGAACATGACCGGATCGCTGAACAAATGTAGCCTGCTGTGCGCGTCTTAGGTCTGGGTTAGTAGGTAGCCCACCCTCGGACTCTGGAGTGCTAGTAATTACCTCATAAAGGTTATCATAGTCCTTATCGCTAACAGGAATAATTGGCTGATCACCCACAGGTTCAACACCTCTAATCTTGTTGGCAGCTCTTGCAATGCCATCATTCTTCTTTCTTTGTGTGGTGTTTACTTTGTTGATTGCTTTGATACGACTTGATATGCCATCAGCGGTTTTGATAACGCCCTTATCAAAAAGATCGTACACTTTACTGACCAGCTCTTCAGCGGGTAGGGCCTGACTGTCAATAAGAACATCTAGGGTAGACAGCTCAACCATCTCTTCCCTGCTCAACTTGGCATCTGCTTTTGCATTAGCAGTTTCCATAGCAGTGACCTGAGTATCCAGTGTTGCCAGTAGCTTTTGGTTTTGCTCGGCACTTAAATCAGAGTCAGGGTTTTCGCGCAATGCGTCTACAATGCGACGACCAGCGGCTGCTTGTTGTTCGGGAGTAAAATCTTCTGTTCTAATAGCTCGGTCAAACTCACCAGCTTTGCTTTGAATCTTAACTCTTTCATTCTGAGCTTCTATTAACTGATTGCCTTTCTCTTGCGTTATTGCTTTCTGCTGAACAAGTTTATCAACAGAAACAACGTATTCAGAAAAGAAATCTCTAGTGCCATCTGCATCGCCAGCATAAGCTGCATTAGATAGGTTCTTTGAAGCAACGTCAGCGGCTTGACCAATTTCAGCATTAGAAATGTCTAGGTTCTTTTTTCGCTCGTTATCAGCAATATCTACAGAAACAGGATTGTTTAGGCGAGCAAACAAGTTCTCAGCCGAACCCTTGTATTCTTCTGGCATAGCGCCAATAAGACCCTTTATCTGGGAATCAACTTTATTCTTATAGCCCACAATGTCATCAGGAAACTCAGTAGCGGCAGAGTCAACAATGTTGTTCATCTCTACAGATACGTTAGCTTCATAGGTGTTACGCATAACAGCGTTGGCCTGAGCTGCACCAAACTTGTAGGCAGCAACCTCTTCTGCTGGGCCTCTTAGCTCACCAGTTTCAGGGTCAATAGTACCTGTGTCAGCACTAGCAATCTCTGCTTGCTTTACTCTCTCAGCCACAACCATAGGCTTACCTATAGCCAAAGTAGTTTCGCCCACCTGTTGGCCTAAACCAGCTAATGCTCGCATCTTGTCAGATTCAGACGTATCTAGGGCAGTAGGGGTGAACTTGCCGTAGAAGCCAATTCTTTTTTGTCGGGGTTGTTTAGCCATTACTATACTCTCGCAATATCGGTTGCGCCTGAAAGAAGTGTACCAGCAGCAGCATATTGACTAGCAGACCGAGCAGCAGCACCCTGACGTTTAAGTTGTGCTTGCTCTAACCTTTCGGACAAACCTATCATGCCTTCGCTTAGGCCCACTTGCTTGGAGCTTTCTAAGGCGATACTAGCGGGAGTTCCTTCTGCCTTAATGCCAGACACACCCATGCCTACAATATTAGCTGCAAGCGCCTTATTGAGCTTCTGTTGGCGTTCTAGCTCGCGACTCTCAGCGGCCAAACGTTCTTGTTCAGCCTGCTGTTTAAGTGCAGACTCCTGAGCCTTACCTGCTTGTATTTGACCATATGCAGTTATTGCTGTGCTGGCTGCAATTAAGCTGGCTGTGATATAAAATGCCATTTAAATAACCTCTCGCTCTATTAGAGCTGCCTCTATTTCATCAATATCTGTTAAGTCTGTTGGATGATATGTAACCCAAGTACACCCTGTCTCACTATATATAACGCGCTTAGTCCCAGGTATAGTTTCTCCCAAGTATGGCGCTGTAATGTATTCCCTTTCATGAACGCTAGATACCTCGCACTCCCCAGATACTACACTAAAAAAATGCTTGGTCTTGTGTAAAGCCCCCACAACAATACTACCTGGAGGCATTACCATCTCTCTTGCATATATCCCGTCAGAAAAGTGATGCCTTGTTACTACATCAGCTTTTGGGAAATCTTTCATTATCTCTTGTAGCTGGTAAATACTGTCCTGCGTTACAACATCATTCACGAAGATTCGACCTCATACTCGATAGCCTGTAGGTGAAAAGGCGTAGGGTCTGGTACTGTAATCTCAGGAGCAACATTAACGCCCCACCCATTGCCACCATTGTTATCTTCTATAATACCAGTTTTTGGGGTAAAGGATGTGTTCAGTGGCGTATTAGGAGCTGCACCAAACTGTCTAATAGCCACAGGATTGCCGTCAACATAAACTCCAGCAGTATCATGAACCCTCAAATTCATTCGGCATATCTTCTTTTCCCGCATACCATTCTGACCGCCACTAGTACCAGGGCTAGTGTTGACAGGCATACCCTTAACTGTAACAGGGAAGTTAAGTCCAATCTCAATCTCTCTCGATGCAAAGCCATTAAGCTCCTCTGCTGTAATCGTAACTCCTACAGCGCCATTTACCAAAGAAACGACTCGACTTGGAAGAGCATCCCCGTCAGCCAAAACACTTACTTCATATCCACTAAGTCTGGAGCCAACTGGAACAATAACATCGCTTCCCGTATTGTTAACCGTAGTCTTAATACCAGACTCCAACAGCCGGTCAAAACTCCATCGCTCAATGTCATAAAAGTCAGCTATCCCAACTCGACGGTACACAACCATGTACATATCATATCCAACAGCAGAGCACGACTTTATAGTGTTTTTATGCTCAGAATTTGAGTCTGACGCATATGGAGTCCATCTTGTAAAACCATTTATGTCTTGCGCTCTCATGGTGTTTAGAACTGCACCAGTGCCATCATGATTTATCAAGAAAACCCAGTTAGAATCTTCTGTTGTGCTGCCAGACAACAAAGCCATGTCGACCGGCTGATTGATTAGCTGCGAAGACAAAACAGAAATATCATTAGATGTATAAGCATCTTCGTTAAAGCTAAACACGTATTGGCGCAAAGTATTGCCATTTTTGTCTACAAACAGTGTGGCACCGTCAACAGCCTTAGACTCAAGATTAATTGATCCATGCTGTGTTTGTGCTACTATTTGAATGTCAGATGGCGTTTGCCCCTTGACGACAAACTCACTGCCTGAGCAGAATAGCTGTAGCCCTCTATCTGGATTAATATCAACAATGTTGGTTAAACCGCGAGAGTCAATAGTGACAAAGATGCCCTCATCGTCTTCACCCTTCTCGCTAAAGAAGTCAAAATAGTTGCCTGACCTAGAAGCAACCAAGCTCTGTGGCTTAGACTTCGTGCCGCCCAACCACAAACGACCTTCAAAGAACACTCCTAGCTTTGGGTACCCCCTAGTTGCAGACCACACATCTTCAGACCGAGATTGGCCCTGCTGTGTTAAGGCAAACGATATTGTGTCATTTGCACTTCCGCTAGTAGGGAATCCAGCAAACAGTTCATACTCACCCGCCGACTCTCCAGCCATGGTAATCGTGTACGTCTTATTGTGGGTTCTTTCTACACTTATGCCCGAAAATCCAAACACAGGCATATCCTGCAAATTCTTTTGCAAATGGTAAGCAGTAGAAGATTGCTCATCAGCAGTTCCATCTCCAGAATAAGTAATGTCTTTACTTAAAACTCCATCAACATCAATTTGGTATTGTTGCCCATAAGTAAAACCAGCGAATGAGCAGACTTGTATTGCAGGCGTGGAAGGAGGGCTGTCAGAATCGTTGTAATCATACTGTGGCACATTTGCAAAGGGAATGTTGTCTAGCACAAAAGCGTCAGATTCATCTAGCCCACTACATACAATACGTATCGGCGGGTAATCCTCATGGAACATAAGCATTACATTTTCGGTCTGAGCATCCCTTACGCTATCTACTGCTGCCTCTGAATAAGGTACAATCACATCAGCTACATAAGCTGTATCTGTGCTGCCAGCGTGAGGCGTTCTATAAAACCTAAGATTGCCATTGGTTAGTACACCAAGATAACTTTGATCGAACCCATAATGCCAGTCAAATGTTTTAGCTGTGCCAATTCCAAGAGATTCATTTTTAAAGCCAAATTCCCCAATTTTTACTTGGGCGCTGGCAGAAGATGCCAGTTCCGTTACTAGCCTCCAGTAACGCTTGCTTAAGTTATCTATTTTAAATCTAATGTTTTTAGGACTAACATTGTCCACGCGCATAAATACGCCACCAGGCCCTGGCTTAACGGAAGTCCAATCAATGCCATTATCTGAATATTGGATATTCATAGAAGCCGCAACTACAGCACCATCGGGAACTACAGGAACAGGAAGAAGACTGACATTCCTAAGATCAATAAAGTAGTTTACTGTTGGAGCGCCAAGATCATATTGAGCAATGACAACTTGGTTTTGAGAGCCGATATTAGCCGTAATACCAAATGTTTCATCATCTCCGTCATTGATATTAGCAGCAACACCGCCAAAGGGCATGGTTGGCGTTACAGAAGTCTGACGTACTAGCGCCCTAACAACTCCGTCAATAAACTCAGTCCCAGGTCTACGCTTAACGCCACCCTGTGGAACGATAACCACGTTCTCGGCTGCTTGTGCGCCCCTGTAGTATTGCTCAAGATCGGTGCGGCCTAGTAGTAATGGTGAAAGCTCTCCACTAGCAAAGCTGGACTGCTTGTATTGCGACTTAGGCATTAGAACCTCACGTTAATAAATGGTCGATCCTGGATAGCGGTTTGGGGGTGCTGCTGGGCATCAGTAAACCGAGCCATACGACTTGTCACAATATACTGTTGCGCGAGTAGCTTCATAGATGTAGCACTGTCCCTTATTGATGGGGCAAAGTCCATGGCTAGAGCATACTCAATCATTTTGGAAAAATATACAGGCCATTCTGACTCTGGCACATTAGAAATATAATCGCAGTATAATTCGCCAGAAGTATTGCAGTACACTTTGTCACCCATAACCTGATAGTCAACACCTGGATCGAGCTTGATCAGGGTTAGCATATCTGGGGGTAGTTGGTAGATAGACTGCCACTCACTTCCTACTGGCTTTTGAGTGGTCAAGGAAAGCTGCGCTTGTTTACGGGCAAAGCCCCAGCGAAACTTAGTTAATTCGTTTTGTACAATGGTGTCGTATAAGTTGTTAGCAACAGTCTCTGCACGAGAGTTGCCCGACAAAGATGTTACAGGCAAGTCACCAATTAAAATTAAAGCATTAGAAATTAGCTGTATCTTGCTTGCCATAATAAACCTACATTATATTGTATAGAAAGGGGCCACCGAAGCAGCCCCATCCAGTCTTACATTAAGCAGTCTGAGTGTACTGAACTTTAACAATACCATCAGTGTCGCGAGCAACAGCGCCAGCCTTCAGCATACCGTTACACAACCAAGATGTACGATCAGCGATCCAGTCAATGCTAGTCTTCATGTCGATGCCGATAGCCAGGCCAACAGAAGGACGAGCAAAGAAGTAGGAATCAACTACGTCAGCAGCAACAGTCAAGCCACCTTCAACACGATCTTCAAGAATAATAAACTTGAAGCCAGCCAAAGTGTCGATGTCACCGTTCACCAGAGCCTTAACATTCTGGTAATCAGCAGAAGTAGCCTTCTCATCATTGAGCATACCGCCAAGACCCAGAGCGTTTACTGCAGCAAAAAGCTCAGAGTTGGGTACACCTTTCTGACGGAGAGATACCTGAGCTTCGATTACTTTAGCCAGGTTCAGGTTACTAGCAGTTCCACCTACGTCAGTGCCAACAGTAGCAGCATAAGCGCCAGCGTTGTCCATAGAGTCGATAACGAGCTGATCACAGCGACGACCAAGAGCATTTGCGATAGTGCTTGCAAGCTCCTGCTTTTCGTCGAAGTTTACGTCTTGAGCATCAAAGATGTCGGTGTACTCAGGAGCATTCCAGTTAGCCAGAGTTGCAGTCTTGAACTCATGGTTTACGTTCATTGGCGCTACTTCAGCAGATGTGGCCTTCTGATTAGCAAGACCTTTGCCCATCTTACGGAACTTGTAAGTGTCACCAACAACATTGTTACGAAGCGTAACAGCAGACTTCAGCAGACCAGTACCCTGATATGCGTGTTTTACCATACTGTCAAACTCTGTGACAGCTACGGATGATAATACGTTACTCATAATGATTTCCTCGAAAAAGAGTAATAAATAATATAAAAGTTTTTCAAGGTTTTTGCTGAGTACCCAGTAAATTGGTCAGCTTCAACCTAAATTTACCGGGCCTTGTGGAGAAAGGGGTATCCAGTGTGTCGATTATACACCTTTTACCCCTTGTAAATCAACCGAAAGTGCGTATGTTAGGCTTGTCTCCGCCAAACTCTTTCATCATTTTCTGAATTTTACGCTCATGGCTTGCGTCAATACTTCGGAGCAACTGACCATCAGCAGCGGTTTTAAACATCTCGGTTTCAATGTCAGACCATGTAAGGCCAGTAGGATGCTCTCCACCGTCGATAGGCAACTTGGTTGGGGCAGTAGCTTGAACCATGTACTCTATCAACTGAATTGATTTTGCGTCAGTTACTAGGTCGCGAATCTCATCATAGGTTTCACCGTCCAAATTGTTTCTCAGAAATCCCTCAACGTTCTTAATTCGCTCAGATGCGTTTGGCCCTAACTGAGCAATCTCTTGCTCTTGGGTTACAGCCTCGACTGCTTCACCCTGGGCAGACAGCAACTCCCACGCTTCACCAAAGGCTTCTTGGCTCATGTTGGTTTTTGTGGCAAACCCAGTTAGCTCTTGCAGTAAAGCATCATCAGCTTCAATTCCTTCTGGGCCTTGATAACCGTCCTTGGGGGATCCAGTAAAACCACCAAACTTCTTTTCTAGTTCAGTATAGGCTTTTGCTTGTTCAGCGACAGACTTGTACTTGTCGCCTTTGTACCATTCGGGCATATCACCTGTGCCCTTGATACCATCGGATAAAAAGTATTCTCCGTCACTAAGTTCGGGAGTGCTTGCATCCAGCAGGGTGTCGCTTGTTGTTTCTTCTGTTGCGGCCTGTTCTTCTAACATAATTAATCCTTACAATATTTTAGCTTGTTGCATTTGGTTGATAATAAATTTAATAACACCCGACTCACCGTTATGGTAAGCAGCCTCGTAATCAACATTGGAGGCACTAAAAGGAGTATCATTGTTAAAGATAAAACGCTGCGTCATATCTTCGAGTACACGCTTCCCAATGTCACCTGAGAAGCACTGACTGTACGCCCTAGCCAACTCAGCAGCGGCTTTTCTTTTCTCTGCATTAGCCACGTTTGCCTGCTTTGCATCAATGGTAGCCTGATTTATATTGTCCCAACTCATAGAGCAGTTTGTCCCTGATCAACAGGCGGCTGTCCCTGAGTATCCATGCCTTGTTGCGCCGCTTGTGCGCCAGCCATAATGACTTGTTGTTTTTCAATATCGCTACGAACCAGCTCGGCGGGAACACCAGCTTTGCCGGCAACCCATGTGCCAAAGTCCTCTAGCTTAAACCCAATCTTGGCTTGATCTGGGCCAGCGGTTTGCAGCACAAACTGTACGGCTTGCTGTACGTTTATAATGTCTTCACCATCCTGTGCTCTGGCTAGTGGCGACATAAACTTAATTGCAACTTGGCGACCATCTAGTTCGATTGGCGTAATGATACCACGACGAGTCAAAATAGCAGCAACTCGCTTGATGATTGGGATCAATACTTCGGTCTGCAATCTGCCGAAGGCAGAGCCGATGCGTTTTGCCAATTCACGCGACTCGATGGCAACCTCAGTGGCGGATCTAACAGCACCAGTAGGATCACGAAGATCGTTGAATAGGGTCTTCTTGATCGACATTTGCATTTCATTAATCTGGAATTGAGCCAACTGTAAGTTAGAGCCTGTATCAAGGCGCTGTATTGATGGGTTGCTGCTGTTGTTAGAACCAACTGGAATAACAATGCCTGGGCTTATACTCAAGTTGTAGGGATTAGTCACACCATCATCGGTTGCCGTGTACATTCCTGCCAGGTCAATAGCGGCCTTTTGGAGTACAAACTCTTTGGCCTTGTTGAGTGAGCGTACATCAGGCAGTGCCTGTAGTGCTGGGCCACGACCTCTGATCTCACCAGCTACCTTACTATAACGACCTGTCACCCATGGACTAGAAGAGCCAAAGTCCTGCGTCCAGCTAACATGATTTTCCTTCGACACCCATACGCAACCATAGTATGTTTTAGTTTTGGGCATATATACAACACCCTCACTAACATCTACGTCAGCATCAGGATTCTTCTGTATTAGATTCTTGATGTTTTCGGATGGCTCAAAGCCCTTCCATGTGCGCTCAAGGTTACGGGCCTTTACCTTAAACCTGCGCCAATGCGTCTCAATGCTTCCATGTGGGCCTTCCTCAAAGGCAATCCCTTTCTGTGGGATAGCATTGAAGATGATGGGAATCTCGTCGCTCTCATCCTCGTCGATGCGTAGGGTGCCTGTGCCAATCAAAAGGTCAAGGGCGTGTTCATAAAACTGAGTGGCAAAGTTAGAACGGTTTATGTAATCAAAGATCGTCTCAGCTTGCTGTTCAAGGTTGGCCTGAATATCCTCTAGTGAGACATCAAAGTCACCCTGCTCCAGAGTCCTTATTACTTTCTCTGAAGGCTCAAAGGTGGCCCACCGAGTCCAGATAGGAGCAATGTTTTCTTGCAGTTTACTCGCGCCCTGCTGTATAGCTTCGAGAGCTGTAGAGTCAAAGATGCGATCCATTTTCTGTTGGCCAGTAGTGTTGTCGTCAAACAGGTTTCGGTTGGGCAGAAAGTATTCATAGGCATCATCTAGCGTACTGTGCCACATAGAGGCTCGCTTAAATGCCGCCGCTTCCCTTCTTTTTAAGTCCGTCAGTGAACCAAGCTCTTTAGGCAATTTCATCATCTTCTCCCGAACAGTCTTCGCGGGTTTTTAACTTGACCCATTCGATATGTGCTACCTGGAGTAACTGTTAGGGCTTCTGGGGCTTCTGGGGCTGCTATAGGATTACCAATCAAAGACTTTTTGCCAATCTTTTTCTGAGCAATGCTTTTTAATCTGCGCTCACTTTGCGCTTTTTCTTCTTGTAGCTCAATACGTTGTCGTCTTTCTAATGCTTTTTGCTCTGCTGTTGGTTCTGGTGCATCTGCGCTGCCACCCATATCTTACCCCTTAATGTGCTTGTACAATTGATAGGGAGTCCATATAAAAGGATTTCTTATCCCCAGAAACTGCTTAGTGTACCCAACACAAGTGTTAAGCATAAGTAGTGGCTGAGCCTGTATTTCCTTCATATAACTCACGGTTATATCTGTAGGCCCAATTATATCATTTATATGCTCGACATTATACACCATCATTTTGTCTGCATCTTTTTCGTAAACAATATACTTCCCGAGTGACGGCTCAATGATAAAGCAGTGTCGTATTTTTGTATGCAAAAACCTAGACCACCACCGGCCCCTGTCACCCTTAAAAACTACATAGACCTCAGAAGACACTAAAGTTCACCTTTGCTGTGTGGGGTTTAGCAAATCCATCACCCCTGCGGAGAGCAGAGCGTCCCTCACCTTCACCTTGTAGGGCGTACTCTAGGGCTTCTACTGGGTGAGAGTATTCGTTCTTGTCTGGCTGATCACTGTAGCGTTCGCCTGACGTTTGCACACGACGATAACAGAAGCCACCCTGTAACCCTTTACGTATCATAGAGGCTTTGGGCAGTACAATAAAGCGGGGCTTACCATCCATACACATCTCTTTCATGGGCACTTCTAAAGCGGCTCTGCGTTTCAGGGGATCGTTAGAGTCCGTGGGTTGACAGGGTATGCCAGCGGCCCGCATGATCTGGAAGGGGGTGTCACTGTTGGCCTGGTTCTTGTTGTCACCAGATGGATCGCCCCACCCTTTGAACTTGTGGCCAGGATAAGTATCTTCAATATAGCGTTTTAGGGTAGGCGCAAAGTCTACTGCACCGGAGTCGGTCAGAACCATCTCATCAAAGCATACCCAGCGGCCTATAGAAGTACGCTGAAGAAAGGCACAAGCTGGTGTACGACCAAAGTCAAAGCCCAGAATGATAGGACTATCCTTAGAGGGGGTAAAGTCCATATGGGATGCGTGAACAGAGTCCGTGTACATTGGGTGAACCGGTTTTCCGTTAGACACAAAGCCGTACTCATTAGCAAGATTAACTTTAATCCAGTCATGTGTTTTACCTGATAGTCCGCGTTTGTAATAGTTGGCAGGTAGGTTAGGCAGGTTCTCGGCCTTATCGTTTACCTTCCACGTTTCCCCGTCCTTATACACACCACCTGGTTGACGATGGAATGCCCAGCCTTCGGGACGCTCAATTTCTGCCAGCTTGTAGTACCAGTGGTCTTCATCAGGGGCGTTACTGTCACCCAGCACACCATGATGCGTAGGTTTGATTCCTTCCTTGGGTGAAGGATAGCGACCATGACGTAGGTCAAGCATATCGAGAACGGCCTTAGAGTGCTCTTTCGTCTCGTTTAGCCACACCCATGTACACTGGATACCCCTGGCCTTCTTAACGTGCTCAGGGCGGTCAAAAGCAATGAATATGACCTCGCATTTAACTGATGTGCCATCTTCTAGCCGGAAGCTAATAAAATGGGTGGGGGGTTCTTTGTTCCCCTGACGGAATGGGCCAAGGTCTTCGTGAATCTCTAGCCAGTCTTTAATAGTTGTGGAGAACAGCTCTGAGTAAGTGTTTCGGCAGGCAATGATGCGGGACAGTCGGACACCATAGTTCTTGTGCCCAGGAGTCATGACGGGCTTCTGTTCGGTCATCAAGTCGAATAGCTTGAGAATTGTTTGGACGGTCTTTCCGGAACCTAGTGGCCCCATGATAAAGGAGTTCTGAGAGCGACAGTCAGCGTAGTCTTGCAGGACTTGTCCTTGTGGCCCCATGCAGTATTCAATGGTGGGCATTACTTTTTGCTCCAGTCTATACCGTCATAGCCGCTTTTGAACTTTTCGCGTGTCTCAGGGGTTGACGTTCTATGTCCGTCACCCTTACCACCTGACTGATTAGCATCCCAGTTACGGAAGTGCTCTCTGCGTGTCTCTTTGTCCAGCTTGTGAACCATGCTTTTACCTTTGGCCATTACTCTTCCTCTTCATCTTGATTGTCTTCTACGATAGCTTCAATGATAGCCTCTTCTGCCTGATTTGCAATTAGGTCAGTTTCACCATCAAATCGCTTACGCTGTATAGCCACAACGGTAGCATCGTCAGCACGTATCTCCACGGCCTTTAGCTTAGGCTCAGTGTACTCGGCAACCTTACTCCAAGCATTAACAGCAGCATTGAGGGCAGTCACATCACCTTCTTCCTCAGCAATGTAGTCCAGCTTACTAGCAGCTTCTGCCATCTTCAAGATAGGGTGGAATGACTCACCATACATATCCTGTAATCGGGCCAGTAAGAACTTCTTATTCTTGTTGGGTATCCCTATCCTAGACATATATAACCTTTACACCAGTGAATGTTGTTGTTTTTCAGTTTCTAAATAATCATCAGTCATTCTATCTTCTACAATGTAAATCAAATCAGTCATACCAACTTGGTCTCTATCAAAGAGATACACTGCAAACAACTCAATCAACTCAATATCCATCTCATGGACTTCTTCATCGGTTACTATTTTAATCATATTTCACTTCTTATTTTTCGGTAATTTTTTTTTGCGAGAGACATATATATACCACAGACGCGCCACTTCGGGAGGGGGGGGGTACCCCTTGGCTGACACTACCTTATTATTACATGCGCTGGCCTACCTGGTTATCCATACAGTACTGATTGCATATACAGTGGTAAATGGTGTGGGTTCCCGTGAGATTCACAGCGATATTTTGTGATAAAACCTATTTTCCCCATCACTCTATTTCTAACCCATTGATCCGATTGTATAAAAAATAACCAACAAAGTCCATGTAATTGGTTAAATAATGATCAATTTGATTAAATAATGATCAATTTATAACTATTTGAAAGAAAAACACCATTTATGGTTGTAAATGATAGTTACCTCGATATAATGCAACCCAACACAAACGAAAACAGAATTTTACTTACTACTATATAGGTGACAAAATGCAGATTATGGGATTCGAAGACAATAAAGCGTGGTTCTTTTTGATTAATCCACTAGCAAAGAACAATGATGTGCTAATGACTGAAGACGGAATGCCTTGGTTCAAAAAGAATGGTTTGATAGGTGATGATCCTCAGGACTTTAGTTACGCGGAAGAAATTCAGGGTTGGGCAGATACAATGATGGGGTTCGAAATTCATTACGCCCCTGTCGGTCACTGCACTACATTTTCTGAAGCGATACAGAACGTAAACTACTAAAACAAAGGCAAACATTATGCAAAATTATACAGTTTGGGTCGGCGGCATTGAGGTCAATGATCATTATTTAAAGCTAAGCGATGCAAAGGAGCTTGCAGAAAAGTACAGACTGCAAGGTTACAGAGATATAGCAATTGAAAAAGCGCGATAATAAAAACCACAAACAAACAAAAGGTGAAAAACTATGACTATTTCAAACCAGTACGAACTTGAGCAAGAAGCTATCCGAATCGCTAAAGAAGCAATTGAAGCGCAAGCAAAGCATGGACAAGATGCAAGCGAATATATGCACGAAACTTGCGATGGTCACGAGTCGGTCATTTGGACTTATAAAGCCGGTTTATTGTGCCTTGAGTGCGACCGAGACAATGCCGAATATCAGCTCGATGAAATAGGCTATCAGTTCACAGACTACAGCGACTACGTCACAAAGTTAGCTTACGCAATTTTATTTGATGCTTGCATGACTGCCTTTTATGATTTGAGAGAAAACGAAACAGAAGAAGAAGAGGCCGCTTAGTAATTAGTTTTAAGCCCCTACACTGTGGGGGTTTATTAATACTTACTACCCTGCCATGTGCAGTTTTTGAAAAATGGCCAGTTAGCTTGGTTTAACTGGCGCGAAAAAAATTTAACTACACCGGAGAAAAACATGAACATACAAAAAGCAAAAGCATTTATTCAGTCACTAGCTGACAAAGGCCACCTTTGGCATTTTGACGATGATCCTGTAGATTGTCTCAGCAGAGTAGCTACCAGCAGATTAGCCACCCACTACGGCGAAGTGGTCAATGAAATATATGCAGAAAATTTAGATTGGGGTAAATATGTATGCCCTATCGGTTATTGTATTAAGTGCCACAATGAAACGGAGAAAAAAACATGAAAACAGAATTTAATAAAATAGCAGTCGGCGAATCATTCCATAAAGACGGTAACGAATGGCTTAAAAGGTCAACTCGCACCGCTATCAGCACCTGTGGCGGATTGTATGAAATGGTTTTTTACTTTGGTCAAAAGGAGCTAGTAGTCAAATGAACTCAGCACTCAGAAACCAAATTTTAGCAGATCGTCGCCGTGATCGTCGGAATGATATTATTGCAAGCGTTATTGGCTGGACTGTAACAATAGTGGGTGCCTGTATTGGCGCCTGTCTATTCTACGCTGTAACATTCACTTTTTTATCTATAGGACTGTAAGCTATGTACCAAGTATATTTTTATCAGTTTGATATGAGCGAATACACCTCAACAATTGAGGACGCGCACAAAATTGGCCGCCGTAAAGGCTGGGGTTATCACGTTTACAAGTTAGGAGCTTAGACAATGGAAAATAAAATGTATCAAACAAAGGTAGAATTGGCTTGCGATCTTGCTGAAGCATTTATGTTTGAGTCGGGTATGGACGTTCAGTGGGTCACTGATAATGAGGGCAATATGTCCTATAGTGAGAGCTGTCAGCGCGATTTTAACAGCTACTACGGCCTAGTGATGTCTTATCTAGATGATGTTAAGGTTCCATTTTCAGAGCTTGAGGGCGAACAATGCAAAAGCTGATTGATTTTATTTATGGGGTGGTGCCGATCGTGTTAGGTGGTATCGGTGGCTACATACTTTTTGGGGTATTGGTTTACATAATCTGGCGGATTTAAACCCTGCCAGTGCAAAAAATTGAGGTGAAAAAATGAGAATTTTAATTGCTTGTGAATATTCAGGTGCTGTACGTGAAGCATTCCGAAAGCGTGGACATGATGCCTATAGCTGTGACCTGCTACCCACTGATGATGGTAGCCAATACCATTTTGAGGGCGACTGTTGGCCGATCATTGCTCAGGGTTGGGATTTGATTATTATGCACCCACCCTGTACTGCACTGGCTGTGTCCGGCAACCGGCATTATGGGGTAGGGAAGCCCAAGCATGGGGAGCGAATAGAGGCTATTGAGTGGACGCTGAGCCTATACAACCATGCCAAACAATACGCACCACGCGTGGCGTTTGAGAATCCTGTTGGCGTACTACCAGTGAAGCCCACCCAGTACGTTCAGCCCTACCAGTTTGGACACCCTGAAAGCAAAAAGACCGGCCTATGGCTGCACAACCTGCCACCCCTGACCGATACCGATAACGTGAAGCATATTCACGACACCCTGCCAAAAGCAGAAGCCCAGAGAATCCACTACCTGCCACCCAGTGCAGACCGATGGAAGATCAGAAGCACTACCTATAAGGGCATAGCTGAGGCAATGGCAGACCAATGGGGGTAGACCCTGCCAAATCCAGGAATTAGGGGCTTTGAGTCCCTTTTTTTGTGCCTATCGACTGACCCTGTACGTTGACCCTGCCAGTACACCTAAACGCGCTGAAATCACCCTTAACGTGCGTTTTATGGGGTATTGTGTACCCTATCCACCCTGCCAGTTGCAATAATTGCGATCAAAAAAAACCCCGCTGGGCAGGAGGAACCACAGCGGGGCAAAAAAACTACATAGGAACTACAAACAACTACTTACAGTGTAGGCAGCAAGTTTCCCTGCCATGCCAAGGATTATACACACATATGGGGGTGCTGCAATAGTAATTCCTCATGGTCTGGGGGTATAGCTAACTGCTCCTTATAATCCTGGATCTCCAGCCACAATTCATCAATCTCCTTTCTGGCTTTACCACTGGCACCGTTGAGGGCAGCTTCCATAAGGTTGAACAGCTTTAGTTTGTGGTCTTCCAGTCCGTACTCTTCGATCTCTTCATAAACTATCTGAATAAATGGGGTATTCATTGCTCCAGCCTCTTCAATTGAATTTTAATCTGCTCTCGCAGCTCTTTTTTAAACGCTAACACTTCATCCATTTTAAACTTTGGCGGCTTTCTGAATGCCAATCTGTTCATGGCCTTTACTCGCCTAACTCCGTACATATCTTCCATGTACATACGGTATCGCTCTCGTATCTTGGTGGTATTCATACCATGCCAGTTGCATGCGGCACACTGGGGGTGGATATTTTCTTCCCAGAGCTTAAATCTCAGCACTTCTTTTCTTCCGTAAAAGTGGCCTCCTTGAGCTTCCTTGTAGTGCTTAATAACACCGCAGGTCACACACTCACAGAAGCCCAAACTGTTGCTCGCCTTTAGACGAACGAGCTTTTGCAGTAGCACTGCTGCCTTCTCCACCTCCTGCTGTATTGTTGGCTTCTTTCTTGGCTTTCTGTTTGGATTCTTTAGCTTGCTCATTTTCCCTGACCATCACGTACTCTGAGTTTTTAGGTACGCTGAGTCTAACACGCAATTTATCATCTGCATATACAAGCACACTGTGCATGAATTGAGACATCTTAGCCTTACCCTTGGGGGTGGCATAGACTTGCCCCTCAATCTTCTCCCTGCCCACCTTTACAGCGTATGTACCAAGGAATTTATGCTTGAGCCATAACTTCCATGCTTCAGCGTCAGCGTTAGGGGCTTTCTTCTTCATCTGGTCGGCAATCTCCCTGCACCAAATGTTAAACAGGGCATCCTGACTGAGGCTGGTGGGGTCAGTGAATGGGCAAAGCTTGATAGCCAGAGGGGACTGGTAGTTCCACCCCCTGATCCTGGCCTCCAAGTGCTTCAGCTTGTCGTCAACTTCATTAGTAGAGCTAACCTTTACATAGTCACCCTGAGTCATATCAATCTCCACAAAAGCAGGCAACAGTTGTATCATCAAAGCCAAACAACTGACCCTGATCACTGGCTATCACCTGCATCTTTTCGTAACTAGGCTGATCACCTCTAAACCTAGCGTTTATTTTCTTCTCCTGAGCTACCCACCAATCTGCAACACTGGGGTTATGCTCAACAATAGACTGCTTGATACTGTACCCCTTCAAGAAACACAGATCACAGTTGCTTAAAGTGTTTACCCCAGCCGGTGGTAGTGCCAAATCAAAGTCTTGATGCTTCCAGAACTCAGCAATATCTTCTTCAACCACATTAGCATCAGCCAGTGGGACAGCGTAGTTCTCTTTGCTTCGCATCTTGGCAACCCTTCTCTGCTCATCACCCCTGATTCCAACTACTGTCAGGAAATCATCACACTCCATGTACCTGTTGATAGTCAGAACCTTTAGCTCACTGGTGCAAAAACGCGCCATCATGTTTGGTAGGTAGTTGCGGTCAGTTATGAGCTGGGCAAATGGCTCACCCTCTCGGCTTGCTGTATCGTAAGTCACTTCCTTAAATGCTTTCTTGCCGGTGTACTCTAACCACACTATCTCAACACCCCAGTTCTGCTCGCAGTCCCTCACAAAGTCCAAGGTCTGTGGCATTTCCTTACCAGTGTTGGCAAATATAACCTTAACATAGGGTGGCAGCTTAAAGTCGTGAGCTTCTAGGATATGGTAAAGCATATACCCTGACGATCTGCCGCCACTAAAGCTGATCACTGCTGGCTCATCAATTAAATATGGATTCATCTGTGAGTTCATAGCTTCATCCTCAAATATTTCTGTGAGATTTTATCTGCCTTGCTCTCGCATCTGACAATGGTAGTCACGCCCCATTCTTCTTTAGGCTTACGTGTTCCATTAGCCCACATATGGGAATCAAGGGCCTCTTTACTTCCCTTCAGCCTACCTCTCATACTGCTGGCGGCAATGCCAACAGTTGCGCCAAGGTCTTTGTAGGTATATTCCTTACCATGCACTAGGCCAAGGTCATCACGATCCCCCAGCCATTTTATCCATGCAGTGTTTGGATGCTTTGAGTCAGCGTCTTTTACTATCTTTCTTTCAAATCCACGCTTGCTTGGTGTAGCCATTGTATTCTCCTAGTTAATCTGCCCAACTGGTATCAGTCAGGCTTTCAGTTATGTCGCGACCCTTGAGGCCATTGGGTTTTTGTTTTTGTTTAACAGGTCTTGCTTGCCTTTCCTTTTGCTTCTCCCTTTCCTTCCTGCTCCACGTTCTGATAGCGGACTTCCAACACTTCATCTTGTTCTTGCCAATCATCCATCCCTTGCTCTCATAGAAATCAAGAAAGCCTTGGGGATCAATGTTAGCTCCTGTACGATTACACTGATCGACCACCTCAGTTAAAGTGGGTGGAGTGAAACGACCCTTATTCATTGTATTATTAGATGTAGTATTAACTGTAGTATTAACTATTAACTTTTCTTCAATAGGGTCTTTAACTTTTCTTAAAGGGGTATTTAACTTTTCTTCAATAGGGTCTTTAACTATTCTTATATACCTATGTAAGATTTGTTTAGTACCCTCGGCATACTCTAACTGGATCTCAATGTAGCCTGTATCCCTGAGTGCGCTTACCCACTTGCTCACTGATGTCTTGCTTACTTCATATAGGCCAGCAAAGTAATCATTGCCAGCCCAGCAGTAGCCCTTCTCATTAGACAGAGCAGTCAGCTCACCATAGAGTAGCTTGGCATTAGCGGGTAAACGCTTATCGTATCTGACAGATGCAGGGATAATAGCGTAGTAACCCTTCTTCTCCATGTTACTCACCGGCTGCAACAAACTCAGACAGCTTGATGTTCAGAGCTTCTGATATACGGATCATGGTATCGAGAGAGGGCTTGCGGTGACGGTTCATGATGAGGCTAACAGTAGCAGGACATAGCAGTGTGAGCCTGGAGAACTCGATGTGGCTCATGCCATGCAGGTTTAGGTAGTAGCTTATTGCTTTAACAGTATCCATAGTTATCTCGGTTTGGTTAGTGAGGTGACATAGTATATCTATATAAATTCCTTTACAAGAGGTTATTGACATCAAAATAACATAGTAGTATCTTGTCAACTCAAACAACAGGAGAGCAATATGTACTATCGAGATGAAGACCCCAACCGCACTGGCAGTCCAGACGAATGCTTCAATAGCTTTATGAGTGACATTACTGGTGGCAGATCAGATAATTTTGATGACTATGAGAAGCGTCCCATCATGCCAGAGCCTAGCCAATACGAGAAAGAACAAGAAGCTATCCGTATGGCAGAGCATAAGAAGCAGGTCGATTACTTTATGAGAGCGCAGATCAATCAGTACGCCAGAAGTAGTGAGCAGCGTGATGCTATGTTAAAGCAGCATGGTTTGGAGGATGCGTAAATGGTCAAAGCTTACGAAGTTGAGCAAGAAGCTATCCGAATCGCTAAAGAAGCAATGGGTAAGGGATACCTAAACCCCACTGCCTTTGTTCCTACCATAGAGCAGGAGCAGTACCTAAACGACCTGGATCGCGGTGATTACGATTGCCGCAAAGGTTATGTACATCAAGAAGGGCAGTCACACGCCTATGACATTGGATATGGCTCTCGCTATGTCCTTGAACAAATGCAATCAGCAGGAGTAATAAATGACTAATAAAAAATCCGTATGGGCAACACTGTCCGCAATCGACTGTTCAG
>ERZ1046568.488-NODE-488-length-32569-cov-7.750600_pt1 | contig 32569 bp, 53 predicted proteins | sample MGYA00383092_ERZ1046568 | MGnify/ENA primary metagenome ERZ1046568 (study PRJEB29581, sample SAMEA5548362) | metagenome | biome: marine; feature: coastal; material: water | depth 1 m | study: Short-term variability in the microbial, nano- and picoplankton dynamics... | reverse complement strand
TCGGTAGTGGCTTGCACATCGAGTAGGTGTCCAGGATTAGTAGTTCCTATTCCTACACTACCACTGCTCTTTACAGTCATAAACTCTGTAGCAGCTGCATTACCATTAAATCCTGAAAAGTTTCCATTGCTTCTGTTATATTCCCACTTTGCAGTGCCTCCGCTTCCTTCAGTATTTCCAAAGGCTAAAGTGGATACTACACCATTTACGCTCTGCTTTATAAAGTCATCTGCACCATCATCTGAAACTAAAGTTTTACCTACTACCTCTAATTTTTCTGATGGATTGGTTGTACCTATGCCTAATCTTCCCTGATCCCAAGTAGATCGTTGTGTAAATTCTCGTTGTGTGTACCCAGTGTCTATAGTTAATTGATCACTAGCAGTAACTGTATTAATTGTTACATTGGCTTTGTCGCCAGGAGATCTGCTATTAATTTTTAAGTCTGCAGTTACATTTCCATATATAGTTATCCCTGATAATACTTCAATACCAAATATAAAGCCTGCAGTTGTTGTTTCCTTTGTCCAAAGAAAAGGCTTAACAAACCTAGTTCCAGTGTTAGATTCCTCGTAATATATTTCCCAACTCAAGTCTGGCAAAGTGTTTGACCTAAGACTTGCATTAACTTCAATTACTTGAGTTGATGCGCCACTCTGCACATAAATGTTACCAACAATCTGATAGTTCTTAGAAGAACCACTTGGAATAATAGTAACAATTTTTTGGTAATCTCCACCTACAAAGTAAGAGCCAATTAAATTTCCACTATATGTTTGGTTGGCACTTATAAAATTAGACCCAACATACTCTTGTCTCGGTCCATTAAATAAAGTACCACTATATTGAATATCTCCAGTAACATCTAATTCGTAATCAGGACTTGTATTGTTTATTCCTACATTACCATCGTTTTGAATCCTCATTTTCTCATTACCACCAACACCAATTCTAATAGTTCTACCTTCCCCTTCATATAAAAGAACATCACCAGACCTAGCGGATATATCAAAATCCGCACCCGTTGTATCTGTAAGACGTAACCCAGCAGTATCTGTATTCTGAATTTGCAACCCCTTTCCACCATAAGATAATGCTGGACTCGTAGTTCCTATACCTACATTACCACTAATAACATTCAAAGTTTCAATATTCGATCCTACTAATGATAAATAATTAGTTCCACTAGAATTAGACTTCATTTTAACACCAACGTGACCATCCCAGTTAGAGACATTAGATGCTCCACCTTTTATTAAGAATTTATCTTGATTATTACCATATAATATAGGCTTGACAGTTACCTCACCTCTAACGTCTAATTCTGTATCTGGACTCGTAGTTCCTATACCCACGTTCCCATTTGTGGCAACTCTCATTCTTTCAGCCGTATTCATTTGAAATATGACTGGTGCGACCTCTGTAGTTCTAAGAACTAAACCACCCGACCCTCTATGATTCAAATAAGCGTTTCCATTTGCTCCATCATAACTCAATCTTAAACCATAATCTGGATAAGCTGTGTTACCTACAAAATCTAAATAACTAAAACCATTTCCAGTTCTACCTTCCCCAATTTGAATTCCCGCATCTTCTGTAGAAGTCGCTCTTACATCTATTTTATTGCCAGTAAATACTTGTCCTGATACCGTAAGAGATCCATCAATAGACTGACTGTTTAAAAATCTAATTGCCATAGGATATTAAATTGTATTTTATTTTATAGGTTGGTATTATATCTCCACCTCTACTGGTTCTCCACCCACAGTAAGTGTCACTGACGTTGGAGTGATTAACGAATTAATTTGAGACTGTATATTAGACTCAATAGAAGCAACCTCTTCTTCTCCCATTGCACCCTTAGTCCACTCAACAACAATTTCGTTTGTCAATTCCTCAAAGGGTATAAAGTCTGTAATGTCATCCGTGCTTAACACCTGAGTACCAATACTCCTAGCCTGATAGGGATTACCCTGTGCGTCTAGTTGGTCTGATACACCAGTTACTATCCAGTGTACGTTGTACACCACATCTGAATCTTCCCCCACTAATGGGTATGCATCTACTGTCTTGCAGTCCCAGTTAAAAATTGTTGCCATAGTTTTTAATTTTAAGCTATTTTATTAATAAGTACCGTTACGCTGTTAGTTGCTATTGTATTGTTAAATGTTATTTGTACTTCACTATTGCTAGTCCTTTCTACTTCGGCATAAATAGTAATACCATTGGAGTCATATAGCTGCACCATAACACCCCTTGAACCTAAGTTATGGGTTACATCATATACAGTAGCCGTTCCATCACCAATTTGTTCAGAATAATTAAGATTAGATGATATACAACTTTCAACTTCTGTACAGAAGTTAGTTACCTGAGATGCTGCGATTGCAATATCCTGTTCTGCTAATGATGTAAGCAGGCCCTTTGCGGTTACCGTGGCAGAGAGAGACTTACTTGCAGAACCATAACTATCGGCAGTTACACCTGTACTCTTCAACTGAGTCCAACCTGTTCCATCTACTTGGAAGTTACCTGAATCAAATCCCGTAATACCTTTCGTTGCTGCGCCAGCTGTAGCTGCTGCACTTGCAATACTTTGTCCAGATTGAACAACTGTAAAGCTAGAGATAGTTGGATTACTGTTTGCAGCAATATCGTTATTTATAAATATAAAATCACCTGGCTCAAGAGTAAATGTAAAAAACGATCCTCCTACAGTTACTGCATAAAAATCACCTACTGAGTTAGCAATGTTACTTGATCCAGAAATTGCTGGTGAACCTGGCTCACTTGAAGCATCATACCCTCCTTTAAATAAAGCCTGCCCTGCTACCAATGTTTCTACTTGTCCTAAATTGACACCGTCTGTAGCGTTTGTACCATCAGCTACATCTAATAGTTTATTGCCTCCAAAGTCTACATCTGCCTCTGCATCTCCCCATTGGTCTAAGTGTACGTTGCTGTATAGTATTTTTTCGTTTGATTCGACGATTCCAGATATATCTACACCTACCAAGAAATCTATAGCGGGGTTAATAGCTGTAACCGTAGTTAAGTCACTTAAGGCAAGATTTGCTGTCAATACATCTGTAGCTGAAACTGCAGTGTTTATACCAGTCCCCCCCACTATACTAACTTGGTTTCCATCCGTTATTGTCTGTGGCGTACCCGTTTCTCCAGCTAATTCCCAGCTACTCATTGTACCTGCCCCTCCATCAGTAGCAGCAGTAATCCTACCCTGTGCATCAACAGTAATATCAGCAGATGTATAAGTACCTGCTGTTACAGTGGTGTCGTCAAGGTTTATTGTTACCGTGTCTGTGTTTGAAACAATAGATGAAAGTCCTGTACCCCCAGCTATGTCTACCGTGTTCCCTTTTGATATAGTTTGGTTAGTTCCACTGTCAGCAGTTAAGATCCATGTGTATTGTTGAGCAGACAAATTAACGGTCTTCAGCCTAACTCCAGTAACGTGTCCCGTAGTATTAGTGGTTACGCTGTCTATTGCAGTAAAGCTCGATCCGTAAAGAGGAGTAATGTTGCTTGTCGTGTCAGTTCTAGTAGTCAAATCGTGGTCGACTGTAACCACAGGCCCTCCTGAGTTTACGGTGGTTATATACAAGCCTCCGTTTACGTCAGTAATGTCACCCCCTGTTACATTTAGTGTCTGCCAGTTACTACCGTCATAGTACTTCATCTGGTTGGTATCCGTCCTGTATATCATCTGCCCCTCTCCACTTAACCCCGAGGGGTCTGCTGCTAGGTTCTGAACCTTGAAGTTCTGTAACTCTCCGTTAGTTAAGTCAATGTTTGATAAGTATCTTATTGCCATGCTGTTAGTTTTTCTTAATTAATAAATGCCTTTCCCGTAAAGGCAGACCTAAAATATATTGTTACTTGGTCTAGATTGTTATACTCTATTTCTCCGTTTACTAACGTATTAGCCGAGTCTACCACAGATACAGACGGAAACTTATTTAAGTTGTGGGTAACTACCCATGTACTAGAAGCTACATTCTGTGTGTACACGAAGTTCTTGTCTACTGTCTCACCTACTTGGTACGTAAGCAAAGATATAAAATAATCTTGTCCCACATCTATGCTCCCCTTCCCTGCCTTGTACGTGAGGAAAATGTTAGAAAAGTTATTGTCAGTAGGGTTAACTTCCTGTGAGTCCCACTCAAATATTGCCCACTGACTCATGTCGTTGCACTGCGTCATTAATATCTCACTATTTGTAAACGGTGATTTATATAACGTAGATATATCAACAGGTGGGTTTGAGTTTAAGCTGTATGCGTCAAAATTACTAAGAGTGAATGAGTTTATAGAACTAAACAAAACCTGGTTAGCTCCGTATGGATCGAAGCTCACAGTTCCATCCCTCCTATACCCCTCGTTCTGGTAGGAGTACCTCAGTAGCTGACTCTGTGTTGCCTTTTTGCTTATAAACTCAGCAACATCACCAGCGGTAAAGTTCTTGGTCTGCCAAGAATTTTGAGAGTCAGACCCAATCCACTTGTCTGCCGCTACTACGTTAGTGTCTAGTTCGTATGTTGCTATCTTTGCCATTAATCTTATTTAGTTATTGCCTTGCCCTTTTCATAAGACCTGCCACCAAAGTAGGCGGCAACTATTGTTAGGAGCAACATCTTTAATAAATCCTTCCACTCGTTATCAACCGTAAAGTTAATAAATCCTGAGTCAATGAAAATAAGTATGACCGTGCTTAGTACCACGAACGCTAACGTCAGTGGCCTGATAGACTTAGACAGTGCGTTGTCGCTTGCCATGTCTGAAGACCACCTCTTAGTCACCTCCTGAAGCTCAGTGTTCTGGTAGTCGTATATCATCTGCTGAAGCTTTATCTTATCCTCAGTAGAAATATCAGCCTTAGTTATTTCTGAAATAGCATCCTTGGGTGACACAACCCCGTCAAGAACCTTACCTAGTCCTGGGTTTATTATGTGTGCAGCACCCAGTAGGATCTTACCTATTGTGGTCTCTTTGAATTTTTTCTTTGGCATTAGTTACGATCATTTACTTGTTTGTTTCTTGATCGCCTTTATTGTGTAATAACAGCCACTTGTTTATTGTATACCCTATAGATACCACCAATAACACCAGCTTTAATGTCATGTCAATAGTCGTTAAGGATATTGCGAATGTGCTTGCATTCAGTAGGTATAGTTTTATATCTGACATCCAAGCATTCATTTTACGTAGGTATATGTAATCACTAATTGGTCTGACCAAGTATTGTTCTGGTTATACATAACTGTTACCATATTGCTATACAGTTGTTTATTACATTAATATCTGTTCCTGTATAAAACAATTGTAAGACTTGTACAGGTAGACACTGTCCTACACGGAATTTTTTAAAAGTAACTATATTGTTTGCAGTTGTTTTTACTTTAAGATCAACAAAAGAACTTGTTGTTGTCACAGAAGACAGATTGCTCCCCACATAAAGCAAGCATCCTTCACTTGATTTCAATGGACTACCAAGATATATGGTGTATGTTTGCCCACTTGCCTGAATAATGTTAGTACTTAATGTAAGTTCCGTTTCTCCATCTACAGATGCAACAGTTGCTACTGTGTTATTGGTTGTGTTATATACAATATCTCCAACCCTTATATTTTTTAAAATGAAATTTGCATTCGAGTCTATCAACTTTTCATTTGTAGCCCCTGTAGCTGTTGTCGTTCCAGAAACTGGGGTTATTCCTATTGTTGGAATAGGAATTGTATCGCTTGCTATAACTTCTAACGCTGCTCCAACGTTAATTGTATTCTTTGGGTATGACATCCTTTTGTATTAGAGGGTTAAAAATCTCTTGTTAATCTTTCTTGTAAGGAAACTTACGGTTTAACGTATCTCTCCTAGAGGCACAGCCACAGTCCTTCCCCATAGCCTTGCTTACCTTTTCTACAACGGTATGTATACCTGTTGCCTTTGTTATTTTTTGGATTGAGTCTCCCAATCCCCTTGACTTATTTCTTTTCACAACTACAGTCGGCATTTGGACATTTTGTTACGTCAAACATTAAATTAAGCATCAAGCAGTTCCAGTTACACTGAGTCCTGCACCAAAAATCTTGAACCCATAGGCCCATCCTTATTAATAATTTTCCCATTACTTCTTTATAAGTTTACCTAAGTGATCCTTAACCTTGCCGTCCTTTATGCACTGGTGTCCGTAGCTCATAGACTTGTCGCCACCGTATGCATGCCCAGACTCTTTCTTGGACATTCCCTTGCTCTCGTCTCGTCTTGATTTCATTGACTGAGACTTCTTTCCGTTCCTTGACCCAAGTGACTCATCGAGTCTTGAATTATATCCTTGTTTCATAATAAATTATTTAATGCAAATATACTAATATTTTCCTTGTTTATTTTTAGGGGATGACTTAGTGCTTCCACCCTTTCCTGCCCATAACTTTTTACACGACCAGTACCTTGCGGTCATCTTCGATGTAGCAGTCGAACAGTTGTGCCTAGCCTTGAAAGACTTCCTTGCCTTAGCAGAGTAGTTATGTCCGTACCCCTTAGCACCGAAGTGTATAAGCTTCTCCTTGCCACCAGCACATGCCTTCACCATCTTCTTCTTACCTGCCCTGTCACTTGCCCTGACGGAGTTACACTTCATCTTACTTTTATCAGCCATGTTATCTTACTCCTTTAGTGTTCCTTACAAACTGCTTACCCTTTGCTCCCTCCTTCTTCTTCTTCCTTGCGGTAGCAGCTAGTTTTCTTTTTGATAGTGAACGAGCCTTTGCCAGGGGTAAACATCTGTCTGGGTTCTTCTTGTTCTTAGAAGTACCGCACTCTCCTTTTATCTTTCCGTCAGTACCTATACGTACCCACTTCTCGTCCCTCCATTTCTTTAATTCTCCCATAACTATGATCCGCAACCAATACAGTCAACGTAACTGTGACTTGGTTTTATTCCGTTTATTTTCATCTTGAGGTTATGTATCCTGTCTGCAATATCCATCTGCTCCTCAAAGTTAGTTGTCTTACCCTTAAGCTCCTCAAGAGCCTTTATTTCCTTTCTTTCCTTTTCCATAGTTAGGATCTTTACAGTACTTTGATGCAGCCATGTTTGCGTATGCCGATGGGTACTTGTCAAACGTTCGTTTAGCCCAAGAGATTCCTGCGTCACATATTTTGTTAGATTTTTTTTTAGTCCTGCCCTTTGCCATTACCTCTTACCTCTTTTGGTTTTAACAACCATTTTTTTAGTTGTCTTCTTAGGGGTAGCCTTGCCACCGTATCCCTTCTTTTTTGTAACTGTCTTCTTGCCGTACATAATTTGTTTATAGTTTTAAATGTAAGTATACTCTGCTGTGGCATCAAAACTTGGGCAGGCTTTCGCTGCAAAGTCTCGATGGCTATGAATTTTTGCACCTGGATACATCTTGCGAAGAACCAGCAATAATTCTAATAATGACTCTATCTGTTCTGGTGTCCTAGTGTCCTTCGGTGTCTTGCCGTCAGACTCTACTCCTCCTATGTAGCACACGCCTATAGACTCACAATTCTGTCCCTTTGTGTGTGCGCCACACTGGTCTACCATACGTCCCGTCTCGATAGTGCCATCCATTAGTACCACGTAGTGGTATCCAATACCTTTCCAACCCCTATCCTTATGCCACCTATCAATAACCTCTGCGTTTATAGAGTCATCACACTCTCTCGTAGCGGAGCAGTGTATGATGATTTTATTAACGTCAGATGATTTCATTCTATTAGTTTTGTATATTTACAAAAGTAATAAATTAAATTAAATGTTTTATGGGCGTAACTGTTAGAAACACCTCACGCAAGCAGCCAGAACACGACTACCTAAAGTACTGGAGCGTGGTAAAATACTGGGCAAAAAGGAAGTACGATGTCACAACCGCTGACATCGAGATGATGATGTTCCTGTACAGCGAACATCTTTTCAACAAGACAAGGTTCGAGGAGTACCAAGAGATAATGAGCTGGGATAATAATAGGTTCTATAAGCTTATTAAGCAAGGGTGGATACACAAGTGGAGGAACAAGAAGGGGAAGGAGGCTGCCCTATACGAGCTTACGTACAAGGGTAAGAGGATGATTAACAATATATATGGAAAGTTGAATGGTGAGGAGTTCCCAGAGAACTACGTGAACAACCCCGTGTTTAAACATGATGTTAAGTTCAGGGACAAGGTATTCCGAAACCAAATGAAAAAGATTAACAAGGAGATAAGGAAGGATCGCTAGATAACAACGACCACATCCCTCTCGCTTATAACCGTGTATATCTTGTCGTTTATTAGCATTGAATGCCCAGCCGCCTTGTCGTAGTATATGTCGTCACCCTCCTTGATGTGTTCAACCAGAGTGCCTGGCTTGATTACCTTTCCCTGGTGATACCTCATAGCACCCACGTCCTCTGCGGATAGCAGTATACCTGACTCGGTCTTGACCTCGGCCTCTACCTTTGTGATCACTATGTACTTCCCTATTGGCTTCATATTGTTTTTTTACATGTCTCAGTTGTTTGCTACCCTCTTGTGTGTCACGATTGCGTTCGTTGATAGTATGGTTGTCGCAACGCTGCTTGCGTTGAGCAGTGCGTTCCTTGTGACCTTCAGTGGGTCAATCACACCAAGCTTGAACATGTCACCGTACCTCTCGTTCTTCACGTCAAACCCTGCGTTCTTATTCTCAGCGTTGTCTGCGTCAACAACCCCAAGCACGTCCTTTGGGCTTATGCCTGCGTTTATAAGTATCTGCCTTATTGGTGTGCGTAGTGCGTCACGTACTATGGCGTATGCGGTCGAGTAGTCTAGCGAGTCGCTGTTCTTGTTCTCAAGCCTGTTGGCTATCTGGTACAGGGCTATGCCCCCACCTGCAACTATGCCCTCCTCAAGTGCGGATCTTACTGCACACACCGAGTCGTCCACCCTGTCAAACTTCTCCTTCTGCTCCACGTCTGAGTTACCGCCTACGTAGATGCATCCTATAGCACCAGCAAGGCTCGCAATACGCTCGTCAATAAACTTCCTTGACACCGTGTCCGTAGTGTTCTCCTGCTGAACCCTAAGCTCACTGATACGTGTACGCATCTCCTCAGATGGCTCTGCGTTCTTTATCAGCACGGATGAGGTCTTGCCCACTATGATCTTGTCAGCAAAACCCAAGTCCTCTAGCCTAAGTATACTGAGGTCGTCCCCAGTCTGCTCAGAGAAATACTTAGCACCAACCGTTGCAGCAATGTCCTGCATCAGCTCGTTCTTCTTGTAACCAAACGATGGTGGTGCAATGTTACACAGCTTTAGGTTGTTCCTCACAACGTTGGCTGCGAATGTGTTCACAACGTTCTGGCCACAGTCCGCTATTACCAAAAGCTTCTCGTTGTTCTGTATGATCGGCTTTAGCACAGACTCTATCTGTAGTATGTTGCTTATCTCCTGGTCGCAGACCAGTATCCTCACGTCCTCAAGTATACACTCGTCCTTCTTCTGGTTGTTTATGAAGAGGTTAGACGTGTAGCCCCTGTCGATCTTTATACCGTTGGTCACCTCTGCATATGTCTTGTGGCTCATCGACTTCTCAACCGTGACTATGCCATCCCTTCCTACCTTGTCGTATGCGTCGAATATTAGCTGCCCCACCTCGGAGTCGTTGTTCGCTGATATCTTCGCCACGTTTAGCAGTCCCCTCTTTGTTATCTTTTTGGAGTCCTTCGTAAGTGTCTTTACAACGTCCTGCACTATGTCGTTAACGTCACGCACAACCTGTGTGGTATTGTTCTCTGGGGTTATGTGTTCGTTGCCAGCCTTTACAAATGCCTCTGCCAATACAATCGCAGTGGTAGTACCGTCACCCGCTGAGTTGGCAGTACGCTGTGCAGCGTCCTTCATCATCTGTATCGCCAGGTTCTCTATAGGGTCGTCCAAGAAGACTGATGCCGCAACAGTTACACCGTCCTTGGTGATGGTCATACCCCTCAGATGCTCAGGAGACTCTACAAGAACCGTCTTGCCCCTTGGGCCTAGTGTACTCTTTACTGCTTTTGAAATCTTAGAGATCCCGCTTATTAGCTTGTCTCTACCCTGCTTGTCGAAGTGCAGGTCTTTTGGGATGTATCCACTTGTTGACATATGATTGAATTTGATTGTACGCAAATATACATTTTTTATTTCATCTAACGACTAAACAGGAATAAAAAAACTATGTGACGAATGACGATGTAAATCTCTATATACTACTCTTTATATATTTTCTCTTTTCTTCTTTTTCTTTTATTTATATTTATTACTTTTTCTTGTCATTTTAGTCATAAAGAATAATAAAAGAATATAAAGAACTATAAATCAATAAGTTAGAAGATGACCAAAGTTATGACTAAAATGTTTTGTAGTGACGGTTATTAGACACTACTGTAGTTATTGGTATAAAAAAAGAGGCCTCGTTAGAAGCCTCTAGTATTCAATCAAAAAATAGAACAATGGAAATTACTCTTAGGGGAACATATTTTTTCTCCTCTCAGCAGCTACTATACCCTCTGTTATTTGGTTTATCTTGTTTGCGTTCCTTATAGACCTTCGCATGTTTGCCGCCTGGGCAATACCTGTCCGTCCGTCTGGTGCTAGGTTCATTAACCTGCCGTCCTTTACCTTATATCCTTGTTGACTCGGTGTGAGTCCTGTAAATCTATTCATAGCTTTCGTTTTGTGATAGTACAAAGATAATAAAAAATTATTAGATATTCATAACCTTAGGGCTATACTACCGCGCGCGCAACGACCCCCGATCCAGAAACTGATCTTTTTTTGTTGCTGATTTGGATTTTGAGATTTTCTTTGGGATTTTTTTAGCTTTTTCTGTAGGGCCGTAACTACCTACCTACCTACCTACCTACCTACCAATAGCTGACTACCTTACCTACCTTACCTACCTACCATCACTACCTATAGCTACTGATTACCTATAGCTACTGACTACCTATCAGAAGAGAGAGAGATAGAGAAGAAAAGAAGAAGACATACTGAGATGTCTCTCTTAATCAGATGCCGAACATACATATAGTTAAACAGAATACTTTTATTTTTGATAAGTTACCAACATCACAAATCCAGGCTGGACGGGGGTTTCACTCACTTACCAACAGTGTAGATACTCATTCTTAGTCTTAGCGAATGAATTGAATTATGAATTGTCAATTATATAGTATAGATTTGTTAAGGAATTAGTGATATCGCTAATGAAACATAACAACAAATACAATGAGTAAAATTAAAGACAGATTCATCTCTTACGCTGAATACCTATCAGAAGAGCAGATGACATTCATCCTTGAATTGATTAACACATCTTGCAAAACTATGGTCTGCAAGAGTAATCTAATGGAATTAGCTTACACTGATGATGAGAGAAGAAGAATAGATTCAGCTATGCCTATAGACTATGTAAAAACCATCGAAGAGATACTACCATCATTCAAGACATACAATCACGTGTATAACTACAATGATGATGTGAGAGGAATTGAGAATGTGAATGAGAGAATTATATCAAAACTAATTAATCTATTCAAGATATGAGAAACAGAATCAAATTCACAGATTTTCTAAAGCTACAAGTAGCTGTTATACTACTACTATGGTATATAATTAACTACTGTAATCCATCTACAATTATATAACTAATCAATAAATAAACACATTATGAATCAAGCAAATCAATTTTTTAAACTTTCGGCAATAAATAGTATAATTATTTTAGCCGAGAAAATTAGAGGGAGAGAATCCGTAAATAACCTAAAACAATACGAATTCCATGAAATGATAAAACATAATCTTGAAGAGTTAGAATCCATTAGAGATGCACATATTAATGCATATAATGATAAATTGAAAAAACTTGGCGAGGAGTATATAGGAGAAACTTGTCGAAATGGTAAAACATGGGACAGATGTACATGTTGCTAATAATCTAATAATCACGATTGATAACCTATTAAAAACAATTACAAATGAATAAGAATGTATACGGGAATGTATGTGGTGTACATACTCCACGAATGACAGAGTTGAATAAACGTAGACTTGAAAAAGCTACAAAGTTAGAATTCGAAGATTCATGTTGGCATAATGATGTATGTGATGCAATTAGTAATGAATACCTAAATCTTCAGATACACTTACCCAATTCAAAAAGCGAGAATCTTGACGAAGAAAAATATAACACGTATACCCTATCATCATACGATGGCGAGGATATGTATATGGAGCATAAAGACAAGATGTATTCATTCTTGCAAGTAATCAGTATAATCACTAATATATGTCGTATTACAATGATTGACCAAATTTGGAATTATTGTAGGCATACTCATTATGACGAAGAGTATAATGATTTGCAAGAGTTTTCATTAGAAGAATTACAAGAGATCCTTAAATCAATTAATGACCAATAAAAAACACATTATGAAAGAAACAACAACATGGATTGCACAAGAAGGTACAGAGAGATTTGAATTCGAAGCCAAATCAAAAACACATGCATTGATAATTTGTGAAATGTATAATGCTACTCTGATTGGCAAGAAATAGGTATATGGTATAAAGAGATGTTCGATTCATCTCTGCCTACAATTATTATTAATCACTTAACACAACAAACAAATTATGGAAGAGGAAAAGTTTAACTTAGCATGGGATACGCTAATTGAATATGGCATAGCTACTGAAGATGAATTAACGTTAGCTTGTAACTTAGTTGGTATGCACAAGGCATTAGATTCAGTAGTCTATTGTAAATTAGGTTATCGGTCATATGACCAATGGATAGAATGTGAATCTTAAACACTTAAATAAATAAAATCATGAAAACTTTTGTAGTATTAATACCAGTTGATGGTTCAGTTATAGACCCAAGAATAGCTTGTGAAATGATTGAAAACACAAAATTTAATATTGGTGGCTCTGTTCAAGCTACCGCAATTGATGTACTTAACAAGATTATGTTTGAATTAGGGGTCTCAGATTCTCATAACATAGAAGTAGAACCTATTGGAGACTTTATGGATAGGTTCAACGATGAGGAACTTAATGCGGATAATTATTTCATGTCTTATGTGTATGCTTAATGTTATATGCTTTTTATTAATTACTAAATCAAATCACAATGGTAAATCAAGAAACAATCTACGAAATCAAATCAGTATCAGTTGACTACTTTGAAGATTCATATGAACATGGTCAGCTAGAAAGATTTTCTTCATATTACTTGAATAAATATGACTTTCCTTTCAAAACTAATCATTCAAGCAAAAAGGAATTGATAGAAACAATCAATGATTTTATTTCTTACGCTGAAATAACAGAAGATGACATAGAGATATATGAAGACTATATTGATGTCTCTTGTGTAGTTAAATACAAGAAAAATAGTGATTGGGATGAATTCTCTGCGCCAAGTGAAGAAGAGAAAGAATTTTGGAGAAAGGGAGAAATTAAACTATACGATGCAATGTTCTCGTTCCATTGTGAAGCCTATAGAAAAGAAAAATTACCTATTTAATAAACCACTAAACTTAATAAAATCATGAGTAAACTCTACAAATCACACAAACCAACAATCATCAATCACATCTGGAATGAAGAAAATGACAGATGGATGTACTTAGAGTATCGTAACGACAAATTAATCGGTATGAATTTTATGCAAGGCGATTACTACGAAGGCTTCAAGCAAGATTGGTGTAATTCAGACAAAGGATTAATGGATTACTACAATTCAATGGTCAAGACATTTCCCACAGAGAAAGAATCTGTAACTACCCTATGCTTCATAAACAAGTGTATGTGGGCATACCATACGGCTATATCATTAAGTCAAGAAAATCCATATTTTTTTAACAATTAATAAAACTAAGTAAGATGACATACTACATACAAGATTATTATAGTGGTTTAGATATCACTAAAAATGGGTATACAAGATACTTTGAGACATTAAATGATGCAGATCATTTTTTAGAATTACTAAATAGTAAAGGCTATAACGATGATGATAATTTTTTTGTTGTTGCTGAAGATGAAAACGGCAATCTTGTACCTATATATTATTAACTAACTAATTAAATTAAAGTAAGATGAAATCAAACAAATTAATTGCCAATTATATGGGCATAAAATCCTATGAAGCGTCTGGTTACACTAATTTTGTGTACTCAGAGGACAACCACAGAACAGAAGTAGACCTTTCCTATCACGATTCGTGGGATTGGTTGATGCCTGTAGTGGAGAAGATAGAAGAGCAACATGGCTGTGACTTTACAGCGAGTAGGCGTAGAGCAACCCGTACATATGATGCTAACTTTATGGATGAAGTGAACAATTACGTGGTTTATGTTGAGGGTTGCAAAGACAGAAAAGAAGCCACCTACAAAGCAGTAGTAGAATTTATTAACCAATACAATAAAATTAAGTAAGATGACACGACAAGTAAACGAAGTACTACTGATCCTCAGTATCATATCATTCATCGGTATCTTAGCATTCTGCGAGGAGAAAAAGAATATCGGCTTCTACCCCTACACAGAGACCATAGAATTATCGGTAAATACGGACACCGTATTCCTTACCGCAATTCACTTTAACGTGGAAGAGATGGAACACATGATGTACAGCTACCAAGCTTCATCTATTGTGTATACTGGTAGGTATATAGATATTGAAGATATAATTACGTGGAGCAAAAAGAATCCTCCTACTGAGGATGAATTGCTCGACATGAAAAAATACTACCAAGACATAATTGAAAAGATTATTTGGTAGTCTGAAAAGTAATAACTATTTTTACACTAAATCAAGACGATAAAGTCGTCATATTATTTACAATTAAACAATTAAATTATGGGAGCAACAAACATTCATTGCACGGCAAGTAAAAAGAATTACAAATCAGTAAGAGATGCGTATCAGTCCTTAAGAGAAGATGCACAATACGAGTACGGACACGACCCTTATAGCGGCACTATTGCCACTTGTACATTAGAGGGCCAGATATCAGAGCCAATAGATGACGATGCCTATGACGAGGCGTTAGACAGAATAGACAAGAGAGAGTGCGTGTATTACGAGACAGATACCCATTACGTATTCATTGGGTGGGCATCTTGCTAATTATTTTTAAAAAATTAAAACAACAAAATAAAATGAGAGTATTAATAGCGTGTGAAGAAAGCCAATCGATAACGAAAGAATTTAGAAAGATGGGAATCGAAGCCTGGAGTTGCGACCTTTTACCTTGTAGCGGAGGGCATTCCGAATGGCATTACCAACAAGATGTATTTGAGGTAATAGATAAAGGATGGGACATGATGATAGCCCACCCGCCATGCACCTATCTTGCGGTAAGTGGTGCAAGGTGGATGTATAACAAGGATGGTTCTGTAAACCAAGAAAGATTAAAAAATCAAAACGAAGCACTACACTTTGTACAGAAACTAATGGATGCACCAATAGATAAGATTGCTATTGAAAACCCTATAAGCGTTATCAGTACCAAAATAAGAAAGCCCGACCAAATAGTTCAGCCATATATGTTTGGCGACAAGGCAAGTAAGTCTACGTGCTTGTGGCTAAAAAACTTACCAAAGCTTGTGCCTACTAACATCGTAGAAAAAGGAGAGTTCAAGGAGTGGATTGATAAGAATGGTGTAAAGAAGAGACAAGCGAAGTGGTACTTTGATGCACTAAAGAGTGCAAAGTCTCCAGAGGAGCGTAGGACATTGCGTAGCAAAACATTCAAGGGTATGGCTGAAGCAATAGCCAACCAATGGAGTTGATAGACAATAAACTTAAAATAACAATTATGATGAGAGTAAAAATTGGCAGCAGCATAATCTCAAGAATTGCACAAGAGATTACCATTAGGATGATATCTGAGAGGCTAATATCCTATGAACATAAGTCAGATACACGAGACATAATAAAGGAGTTAGTTACTCAGTTACTCGTAGACAAGTATCCTCAAGCAATGGACTTGGAGGACAATAATATTATAAATTTATATAACCAAAAGTTACACTAAAATGAAAGTAAAAATAGAACAACGCACGGTTTACCACAAGTTTGTAGAACTTGAGATAGAGATACCTAACACAATCCAAGCTGATGGTATTGAAGACTACCTACTATCTATTGAAGATGAATGGGTAGACAAGTTAGACCACAAACTAGATGAAACAGACTTTGTTATAGGCAGCGGATTATACGACCATAAGGGTCATGAGGATTCAGAATCAGACGAGGAGTTTAGGTACGAATGTGAAGAGAGAAAGACAGGGGGGCATTTAGGTGGAAATAAATTTATATAACCAAAAATTACACTAACGATGGCATTCAAAAGCAACATAAAAGTACAAACATCAGAAATTCATGTGCATAAGCTAGTACAATCTAGTAAGGAGATGACCTATGATTCGGTCTATAAGAAATATGGACACCTAATCGATAAGGATACTCGTATGATACGAGTTGAGGACTTAAAATTATTTAACTAAATAACTAAACAGAGATGAAAATTAATCTATCAGAAAAGAAAACCTGCATGATCCTATATAGTAAGATAGCCGATGCATTCCACTATCAAAGCGGAGGCGACTACAACGACACTATGTACGCTCAATGGCGTGGAGCGAATGAGGAAATATGTGAGGCTGAGGAGGACAACGATTGGAGTACTGCAATAAGTAATCTATCTAAGTGTTGGACATACGTGCAGCACTGCAAAAAGATAGACGATCTTAAGAGTAATATGCCACCAGAAGTATACTGCTAAGGCATTAATAACCAAATTAAAGAAATTAAATTTGTATACTATAATTAGCGAAATATATGTTTGATAAAATAAAAAATATTCTAGGTTCTCCTTATTATGAAAATGGAAAGGCTATAATATATAATGTGGATTGTGTTGAAGCTTTGGACAAAATGATAGCGAGTGATATTGAAATAAACTCAACTATTACTAGTCCACCTTATAATATAGGAAAAGAGTATGAAAAGATATTAGAAATTGAGGAATATGTCGGCTGGATTTCTGGAATTATTAATCAAATACATCAGATTACTAAAAATAACGGTTCTTTTATTTTTAATGTGGGTTATTTAAAAGTAGAAGGTAAAGGACGTGCAATTCCTATTCCTTATTTACTTTGGAATAAAATACCTTTTTATCTTACACAAGAAATTATATGGAATTATGGTGCAGGTGTATCTTGTAGAAATTATTTATCACCTAGAAATGAAAAAGTTTTGTGGTATATAAAAAATGAAAAAGATTACACTTTTAACCTAGATCCGATAAGAGACCCAAATGTTAAGTATCCTAATCAAAAGAAAAATGGGAAATTACGTTGTAATCCATTAGGTAAGAATCCCTCGGATGTTTGGGGAATAGCAAAAGTTACTTCGGGTAAAAACAGGTCTTCTGTAGAAAGAATGCCACATCCCGCACAGTTTCCAGAGGAGTTAATTGAACGTGCTATTCTTGGCTTTACCAATGAAGATGAATTGATTTTAGACCCTTTTATGGGAAGTGGAACTACTTCTCGTGTTGCTATGCTTAATAATCGTTATTCTATTGGTTTTGAACTCAATGAAGAATATTGTGAAACAATAGCAAAACGTTTAGACAAAACAGCTAAAGATATTAAGATAAAAGAAAACACTCCACATAATAGAAGATAACTTAAAAACTAAATAAAGATGAAGGACATAAAGCTAATATTATCCATATTATTTATAGCGATAGTGGTTACAATACTATGCCACTTTCTGTTAATATTAATCAGCAGAGAACCTCAGTTCGTTTTAATCAGTATAATCTATATAATGATAATACGGAGGGTTTGGAAACACAGGCCAAAGCAATGAACTACACGTACAAGCAAGTTAGTCAGTCACTAACCAAGCATGGATTCAAAGAGACATCTAGGGATACTGACGAGATGGACAACAGAATATATATATACGAGAGAGATTACGTATGCCCCAATACCGTAAGGTATGCTACACTAACTGAAGATATTGAGACTAACATCTGTCTGGTCGATGGAATTAATCCACAAGATTGGTCAACTTTACTCGAATAAATTCTTTTTTTAAGATCAACTTTATTACATTTGTAAAAACAAACAATTATGAGACAAGGAAAACATACTGGCTGGTACACCATTGAGAACGTGGACGAGCAGTACACAATAGAAATCGAGTATATATACGAGGTTGCGCATAGTCAGTTCAAGGAAGAGATAGACGAGGACATAGAGGTCGAGCAGGTATTGATTAATGGGGTAGACCTAACGGGATTCTACTACGACTACCTTAACGAGGGTATAATCGATGACCTATACGACTACGCAAGGGAGTGCCACTCCGATATAGAGTAACCAAACAATAGAACACATATGGATTCAGAACACTATATCAGAGAGGTCTGTCAAGAGATAAAGGACTTGCTGATAAGTAAGAACAAAGCCTATGGCGACACGGCTATCAACCCACCAAAAATATTCAGCACCTTATCCCCAAAGCAAGGCATACTTGCAAGGATAGACGACAAGCTATCACGCATAAAGACAAAGGGATATGATGACGTTAGGTCTGAAGACACACTACAAGACCTAATTGGGTATTTAATTTTATTAAAGGTACAATTAAAAAAAGAAGAACATGAAGAAGAAAATCTTTGACAGCTATGCGGAGGCGGTAGCTAGTCACTTTAATCTAAGCCTCAATGAGTTATTCAAGAAGACCAAGAAGCGTGATATAGTTGACGCAAGGCAGATGCTATACTTCCTATGTCTGGAGAGACCGATGCGTATATCTTCCATCGTAAGGTTCTTAAACGAGTACGGATACGATGTGGGATATAGCACCATATACAATGGATACAATCGTGCCATAAAGAACCTAAAGGACGAGGACTACTCCTCTATTGTTAACGAAGTAAAAAAAACAGATGTATAGCTTAGAAACATTATACCAACAGGCACTCAGCGAGAGTGACTCCCTTATCACAGAACAAAGGAATGGTCTGTCAATCATAGGACATGGCGTGAAGCTAAAGAAACTTGGCGAAGACATACAGATTCTGAACATGGGTAAGGGGGGAGACTACTACAAGGAGTGCGACCATGACGAGTACCAGTTATTCCAAGAGCATGGGTGGGTAGACGGTGCTAAACACCTTGCCCTAAGTAACTGCCTATACAAGCTTGGCCTGGTTGAGGAGCGTATCAAGAGGGAGATGAACACCCGCAAGAACGACAAGCACATCAAGTACATGAAGACAAGGCGAGACAATCTATTAAAAAAGTATTCATCAATCAAAAAAGTAATCAATGAAATCACAGAACACATTTGAGACACTCGGCAAGATATCAGTTGCCGACAAGGTAAAAAAGAAAGGTAGGTTTGAGTACCTATCATGGGCATGGGCATGGCACGTGCTGAAACAGAACTACCCAGATGCACAACGTATAGTATACGAGAACGCAGAAGGTGTGCCATACTTTACGGATGGAAAGTTTGCCAACGTAAAGGTTGGTATAGTAGTGGGCGGCATGGAACACATAGACTACCTACCAGTCTTAGATAACTTAAACAGAGCCATACCACTAACAAAGATTACCTCGTTTAATGTCAACACGGCTATACAGAGGTCAACGGCTAAGGCTATTGCGCTGCATGGACTTGGACTATCTCTATGGATAGACGAGGACACGACAAAGTCATGGGACAACGAGACAAAGGCAGCCCCTGTAAAGACAAAGGGTAAGTACACACTCAAGGTTGGAGACCACAAGTGGGAATCAATGTTAGGCTTTATAGAGGCCAATAAGTCAAAGGGGTTTGAATGGATCGTTGGGTCTATAAGCAAGGGATACACCCTATCAGAGGAGGTTAAATTAGAAATCAAAAATCAGTTAAGCAATGGAAAAAAAGGAAGTAATAAGAAGGCTACAAAGTGATGAAGACTACTACGGAAAGTTTGGCAAGAAGTACCTGTCTGCATCAAGCGTAAGGAATCTTCTATACTCACCGACAAGGTTCGGAAAGATGGACAAGAGCCTACCCCTAATACAGGGCGGTTATTTTCACACGCTTATGTTAGAGCCAGAGAAACTTGAAACGTACCACGTACTGGACGTGAAGACACGTAATAACAAAGAGTTCAAGGGATACACGGCAGAGAATAACCTACACCAGTATGACGTGCTACTATCTCACGAGGTAGAAACCATACACAAGTGGGCTGACAAGATCAAGTCTAACCTTGAGTTACACGAGATGATATACGACAGCCGTAATAGGTTTGAAGTTCCCAACATAACCAACATAGGTGGAGTAGAATGGAAGGGTAAGTGCGACATACTGGGGGAGGACTACGTGTACGACCTAAAGACATCGAGCAACGTGCATAAGTTTAGGTGGTCTTGTAAGGAGTACTGCTACGATGCACAGGCATACGTTTATCAGACATTATTTAACAAGCCCATGAGGTTTATTGTAATCGACAAGAGCAGCTTGGAGGTTAAGATAGCTGACTGCTCAGAGGAGTTTATAGAGAGTGGGCGTGAAAAGGTAGAAAATGCAATCAAGGTATATAAAAAGTTTTTCACAGACAAGGGAGAGGGTGACCTCGATAGCTTCATCTATCGTGAGAGTCTTTAGTAAGCCCACAAATAAAATACAAGTAGAAGTTCCAAATACTTGTACAAGCCGTGCAGATAAGGATAAGATTATCTATGCCGCTATTAACTTCTTGGAGCATAACATTAAATTTATTACAAATGAGTAACGATCAGAAAACAATTTATGTAGGCAACGGAACAGAAAAGTTTGACGGAGACCTAATTGAAATCTCTGTATGCCTAACAGACCTACCACAGGAACACAGGTTCGAGTATAACGGCAAGTGGTACACAAAGCTAAAGGTCTCAAAGAAAAAGTCCGTTGACGAGTACGGCAAGACACACGCAGTATCCGTGAACACATGGAAGCCAGAACAGAAGGCAGCCACTCCTCAGCCAAAGAAGGTTGAGATGGCGCACGATGGCGACCTACCGTTCTAGTATACCAAAGATCAGTTTAGTTGTTTTAAGTGGGGGTGGATGTCTTTATGACTGCCCCCTTTTTTTTCGATGACTCAATGACAAACTTATCCTCTACTATAGAACTATAGAAATATATATACTACTACTCTTTTTTATATATATATTTATATATTTTTATTGTCATTATAGTCATAAAAGAATAATATATATAAATATAAAAGAATAGTATAAATGGAAATTACTATATTCAAAGACATAAAGGATACCTCTCAGCCTTTCTATAGGGATGTCGATGTTATAATCGAAAGGATAAGGGATGGGGCATCCAAGGATATCATAAAGGGTATACGTTCAGAGAAGGACAAGGAGAAGAGAGACCTACTAAAGCAGCAGCTACCTGCAATATGTTTCAGTGGCATCTTCACAAAGCGTAACGACAAGTCACTGACTCAGCACAGCGGACTGATATGCTTAGACTTTGATGGCTACCCAAACAACAGAGAGCTTCTATCCCAGAAGGAGATTCTTGCACAGAGCAAGTACGTGTACGCAGCATTCATATCACCAAGCGGGAAGGGACTCAAGGCGGTGGTCAAGATACCACCAATCCCAGAGAACCACAAGAACTACTTCAATGGACTGGAGAAACACTTCGGCTCAAAGTACTTCGACAAGTCCTGTAAGAACGTCTCACGGGTCTGTTACGAGAGCTATGACCCCTTACTATACTTTAATGAAAATGCGAGCGTGTGGGACAAGCTAGAGGACAAGAGCTACGATGAGATAGTAAAGCACGTTGGTGTACAGACCATACCAATAACTGACGAGAACAAGATCGTAGAGATACTGGTCAAGTGGTGGCAGAACAAGTTCCCAATGTCTGAGGGTGCGAGGAACAACAACGTGTACATACTGGCGGCAGCATTTAATGACTTCGGTATAAACAGAAACCTAGCCTCGTACATACTATCAAGCTTCGAGACAGAGACGTTCAAGGCTGATGAGATAAAGAGAACCATTGACTCAGCGTACTCAAACATTCAGAACTTTGGAACTAAGTACTACGAGGACAAGGACAAGGTAAGCATGATAAAGGTTAAACTTGCACGTGGTTTCTCTAAGAAGGAGATTAAGGATCAGCTGACCGATGTTGACCCAATCATTGCGGAGAACGTGGTAAACAGGATAGACGAGGAGGACAGCACGCATAAGTTCTGGACAAAGAACGACAAGGGTACTATCAAGATGGTACACATACTATTCAAGCAGTTCCTTGAGGACAATGGTTTCTATAAGTTCTGTCCACAGGGTAGCAAGAACTACGTGTTTGTTAAGGTAACTAACAACCTAATAGACCACACATCAGAGAAGGACATCAAGGACTTCATTCTCGAACACCTACTCACCGTTGACGACAGCTCTGTTTACAACTACTTTGCGGAGCATACACGCTACTTTAGGGAGGACTTCCTAACACTACTACAGTCAATAGAGGTGTACTTCATTGAGGATAGCAAGGATACATCGTACCTGTACTACCGTAATGGGGCGGTGAAGATAAAGGAGGACAGCGTTACGATGATAGACTACATAGACCTTGGTGGTTATGTATGGAAAGACCATGTCATAGACAGAGAGTTTGCTCATTGCGATAGTATAGACTGCGACTACCAGAAGTTTATATCCAACATAAGCGGAGGGGATGAGGAGAGAACTCGTTCCATGAAGAGTACAATAGGATACATGTTACATGGGTGGAAGAACTTAGCATACTGCCCCGCAGTTATACTAAACGACGAGGTAATATCAGACAACCCAGAGGGTGGTAGTGGTAAGGGTCTTTGGATCAATGGACTGAGCCACATGAAGAAGGTTGTTATCATAGACGGAAAGTCCTTTAACTTCGAGAAGAGTTTCGCCTACCAGCTTGTGTCTGCTGATACACAGATACTAACGTTTGATGACGTGAGAAAACATTTTGACTTTGAGCGTCTGTTCTCTGTAGTGACAGAAGGATTAACATTAGAAAAGAAAAACAAGGATGCTATAAAGATTCCATTCAGCAAGTCACCGAAGGTTGCCATCACAACCAACTACGCAATCAAGGGTAAGGGTAATTCATTCGAGAGGCGTAAGTGGGAGCTTGAGTTAGCACACCACTACAACAAGGACTACACACCGCTTGAGGAGTTTGGTAAGATGATGTTTGGGGACTGGAACGATGATGAGTGGTGTCAGTTTGATAACTACATGATACAGTGCCTGCAAATGTACTTAGCAAAGGGTCTAATCAAGAGTACTTTTGTTAACCTTAGGATACGTAAGCTTGCTGCTGAGACATGCCATGAGTTTATTGAGTGGTGTGGTATACTAAACGGACGTATACACGACAAGCTTAGACCAGGCGGTAAGGTAAGTAAGTCTGAATTATACCATGACTTCATTGAGGAGAACCCAGACTTTGCACCAAAGTCTAAGATGACTATTAGCCGTACAATGTTTGGGAAGTGGGTTGTAGCTTTCAGTCATTTCCAGTATGACGTAGCACCAGAGCAAGGTCGTGAGGCAAAGTCACGTTGGGTAAGGTTTAGGTACAAGCATGAATTAGAAATACAAACAGACTTATTCTAATGTTCAAGTTCAGAGACTATCAGTCGGAAATAATAGAGAGAGGTTTAGAGGTTTTAAAGAACCATAACTTCCTGTACCTTGCCATGGAGGTGAGGACAGGAAAGACCTTCACGAGCTTGGGTATATGTAAAAAACTAGGTGCAGATAATGTATTGTTTGTAACGAAGAAGAAGGCAATAAGTAGCATTGAGGATGACTACAAGACACTAAACCCAAAGTACAGGATAACGGTAATAAACTACGAGTCACTACACAAGGTGTCTATTAACCAAGACTTTAGTGTTATCATCTTAGACGAGGCACACTCTATAGGTGCATTCCCTAAGGAGAGCAAGAGGTCTCTGTTGATTGCGAGTCTTGTACGCATACATGACCCAAAGGTAATCCTGTTATCAGGCACACCCACACCAGAGTCCTACAGTCAGATGTATCACCAAGTGTGTTTCATCCCTGGCAATCCATTCGAGAGGTTTAAAAACTTCTATAAGTTTGCAAACGAATTTGTAAACATTAGGCAGAGAAAGATTAATAGCTTCTTTGTTAGGGACTACTCTAGTGGTAAGGACTCTATACTTCAAGAGATGAAGCCGTACATAATATCATACACCCAAAAGGAGGCTGGTTTTGTGGTTGACACGAGGGAGGAGGTGCTGTACGTAGACTTAGATCCTATGACAAAGCAGATGATCAAGAGGCTGACTAAGGATCTGGTGATACAGGGGAGGGATGAGGTACTGCTTGCAGACACCCCAGCAAAACTAATGAGCAAGGTACACCAGCTATGTTCTGGTACTATAAAGTTTGAGTCTGGCAAGTCAATGGTTGTTGACCTTTCAAAGGCGAGATACATAAAGGAAAGGTTTGGCGGTCAGAAGATAGGTATATTCTACAAGTTCAAGGAGGAACTCAATGCACTGAAGCAGGTGTACGGTGATCAGCTATGCACCGACCTTGAGACGTTTAACTCTACCGACAAGACCATAGCATTACAGGTTGTAAGTGGGCGTGAGGGTATATCACTACGTCAGGCTGAGTCACTGGTGTACTACAACATAGACTTCAGTGCCACAAGCTACTGGCAGAGCAGGGACAGGATGACAACCAAGGAGAGGCTCAGTAATAAAATCTACTGGGTGTTCTCCAAGGGTGGCATAGAGTCTGAGATATACAAAACGGTTCTAAAGAAAAAGAGCTACACCTTAAACCACTTTAAAAGAGATTCACTAACTTTAGATTTATAATAATGATAGTACAACTTGATGATTTAGAGGCAGACCTATGTGACTATATAGGTAAACTTAGGTCAAGTATAGCACGGTCAAACAATGTACATGACGCTAAGGTTGGTAGCCATGATGGAGTAAAGGCTGATATACAGGGATTTAAAGCTGAGTATGCATTTGCAAAAGCTAATAACCTGTTTCCAGACTTTGGATTATCGCCAAGGAGTGGTAGTGCTGATGGTGTAACAAGGGATAACAATAGGTACGATATAAAATCTACACGTTATAAAAATGGAAACCTGTTATCAACACTAAAGGTAAACCATGACGTAGATATTTATATATTAGCATATGTAAATAATAACACGGTTGAGTTTGTAGGATGGGCTTCAAAGGAGGATTTAATAAGGAAGGAGAACATTAAGAACTTGGGACATGGGGATGGTTACTTTCTAAGTAGAAATAAATTAAAGAAACTATGACCGAACAGAAGATACAGTCAAAGAAGATCAAGGAGCTAGAGGCACTGGGATACTACGTCATAAAACTAAAGCTAACAAACAAGAACGGTATACCTGACCTGATAGCGATACCAAAGAACTCTGACGTGGAGTTTATAGAGGTTAAGAAACCAAAGGGAAAGCTATCTAAGTTGCAGGAGTACAGGATACAAGAACTACAGAAGCATGGAGTTAAAGTTGAAGTCTATAAAGGTCAGTAAATATGACATAGAGATAGGATACACAGATGGTTTGGAGGACATGTCACCAAGCGAGGCGTATGCGATAGCAGTGTTTATCGACTCTAATATGCCTGACATTGAGCCAAACGATATCTGTACCTATATCTTTGCAGGAATGGTAACGTTCTTTGACGAACCCCTTCCGTTTGTGTTTGAGATAATGTACCTGACTGACGGCAATCCTACGCTAACAGACGTGTGTATCGTTGACATGGACGAGTACCTAGACCTATTTAATTTAAACCTAACAATCAAATCTAACAATGAAAATAAGTACCCTTAAGAAAGAAAGAGTTAACGCACTGATAAAGATAACGTCAGAGAGGTTTGGTGTAAATGTTCTTGCCAAGAGCAGGAGGAGGCCAGTCATATATGCCAGGGCAGCTTGCTTCATGGCAATGAGGACGTACCTTAACCTAACATATAAGCAGATAGGATTCTTCTTTGACAAGTCTCATGCCTCTGTGCTTCACAGCCTGTTCGAGTGGTCGTACTACATTAAGAACGACCCAAAAATAAAGGAGACATACAGCACCGTAGTAGAGGAATGGTTTGGTGGTTCAGACAGTATATATTTTTTATCTGAAAAAGATAAGATCAAACACCTAGAAAGTCAAATAAAAAGTTTAACTTTACAGCTGTCCATATCAAACTCCAAATTAAAGCAGTTGATGGAATAATATGTCAGGAGTATCTCGCAAGGATGTAGAAGTAATCACGCACATAAACTACGTGTGCAACAACCTTCACGACCTTACTAACGAAATATATGAGGACTTAATGGAACGTGATAACGATTCTGCTAAGGAAAAGGCGAGGCATATATGCACCCTAATGGAGGAGTTAATTCAATCCCTAACCGATGACATATAAAGATCAGATACGACCCAGGCTGTATGGTAACAAGCGTAAGGCTTTCGAGAACCTAAACAGGAATGAGAGACGTATACTAATCATTGGAGACCTTCACGCTCCGTTCACTTTGGATGGATACTTCGAGCATTGCAAGGAGGTATACGCCAACTACAACTGTAATCAGGTGATTATGATTGGAGATATTATTGACAACCATTTTAGTTCGTTTCATACCGCAGACCCTGATGGGCTGGGTGGTGGTGACGAACTTGACTTCGCCATACAAGAGATAGTAAAGTGGAGGGACGAGTTCCCTAACGCTGATGTGTGTATAGGTAACCACGACAGGATAATAATGCGAAAGGCATTTGACTCTCAGATACCTGCACGATGGATCAAGGACTACAACGAGGTGCTTGGAACTAACTGGAACTGGGTAGACAGGGTAGTATACGATGGCGTACAGTATGTACACGGTGAGGGTGGTACTGCAAGAACCAAGTCAAAGAACGATATGATGTCCACTGTACAGGGCCACATACACACACAGGCGTACACAGAGTGGGTTGTGGGAAGGAATTTTAAGGTCTTCGGTATGCAGGTAGGGTGTGGTGTAGATGGAGGCTCATACGCAGCCGCATACGCCAAGAACTTCAAGAAGCAGGCGATAGGTTGCGGTGTAGTTATCGGTGGCCATACCGCCATAAACTGTTTAATGGAACTATAGTTATGATGAAACAAACAAGCAAGCATAATGAGGGTGGAAAGTATATGTCAACGGCATACTTCCTTTTCTTCTTCTACCTCACGCTGTTACTTACTGCGGCATATGGGGTGTATATAGCGTAACATATGAAGAAGTACAGATTTTTTTTTCATTATAGGAAGCAGACGAAGGGCATGACTGTACACTACAAAGGTAAGTGTATCCCTTGTGTGAATGTCAAGTGTAATGTACCTATAGAGACCAAGAGAAATAAGCAACAGCCGCTATTAGTTATGCAAGGATTTTCAGAATCTGTAGATATAGATGGAGATACTTGTATAATTAATTAAAAACAAATATCACAGAAGTTTCACAACTACTTTCTTTTACGCTGCCTCTTTAGTCTCAGCTTTGTCTTTGGCTTAACTCTTTTGGGTAGGCTGTCTGCACCTGGCGTCTCCTTCTCCCAACGCCTAGCAATCTCAGGCAGGTTCTTGTACATGTATCTCCTCTGTGCTTTACTTTTAAATGGCATATGTTATTTATTTACTTCTCCCAAAACCAGAACTCTTTTTATTGCTCCTTCCGAAACCATTACTCTTTTTATTGTTCCTTCCGAAACCAGAACTCTTTCTCTCACTCCTTCCGAAACCATTACTCTTTCCCTTCACCTTAGGAGTGTAGTCATGTAGCTCATCTTTCAATTGCTTTTTTACTTTTCTCTCAGCAGCCTTTAATTTCTTTTTCGCTTCCCTGGCGTCATACCCAGGAGAGTTAGGGCCGAACGTATTACTCCATAACTCATAGTCATAACGCTTCATGTCACTCTCGCTATCAAACCCTTGAAGCATCTCTTCTTTTATTCTTTTGGTGTCCTCTGCTTCTGCTAATGCTTTACGTAAGTCTTTATATATATTTTCAAGGACTGCCTTTCGAACATCTTTGTACATAGGAATCATACCAAGGTTGCCTAGTATTTCTAAAGGAATCCTTAGACCTATTTCGTTTAACTGTCTTTCTCTTGCCTCTCCAGTTTTCCTTACAGGCTCGGTTATTTTTCTTATGATTAAGTCTACTGTTTTAAGCACAGGGCCAAACGGTGCGCCCAATACTAATACATAGTCTCCAAGAGTTGATCCACCCATTGATTTCTTTTTAGGGCTAACAGTATACTGGATGCTATCCTTAAACTGATCATACTTACCATCCCTCAAGAATTGTAAGTTTTCTTTATTAAACTCTTCAACCCCATAATTTATAATGGATTTAGCAACGTTACCAAAGTCTCTACCTAAAAGCAATGAAGTAAATGTTGATGCAAAAGACTGTCCTAAAACCTTTTGAAAACCTTTCATTTGGTCTATAGGTTTGTTCTCTTTAAACACACCGTCTTCAATAGTGTAGTCATCATCATCATCGTCAAGGTCTAACAAGGAAGATAGTGCGTATGAAGTATACTGACCAATGAGTGTGTACAGCATCATACGAGAGGTAACACCCGCAAGCAGTGCAGCACCATTCTTTTTAGATAAGTCTCCCCTTCCAACCATGTTCACTATACCTGTACGAGCAGTTACATATTCGTATATCAAGAACCTTGTCATGAAATTATTAAACGTATTTATTGCCTGCGCTAATCCGCTTTGATTTGGCTTCTTAGTTCCCTTAAGTATACCCATGAAAGCATTGTCTGTTGCCCCTGCAAAAACAGATTTTTTATTAGCATACTGACTTGCAGCATTTAATGCAGACTTATTTGCGTTCATGTACGCCTCATTATTTGCTGCTATTTTTTTATAGTCAGGGCTTTTGCCTGTTATCTCTTTAAATTTAACATCAAATGAACCAAAGGTAATAGGCCTGAGTATTAGTTTATCAGGAGTAGAAATCATAACGTCAGCCATAAACTCAACACCCTTAACATACTTTTGACCTGTCTTATTCCAGTACTTAAGTAAAAAGTTTTTTGCACCTGACCTTGTTCCTTTAGACTTCATGCCCGCTGCCTCGTTTATAATAGAACTGTCAATCATTCTTCCACTGAGACCGTCAGCATATAACCTTCCTTGGTTTTCCCAGCCTAAGTTTCTTGCAATCTGAGGCCCTAGTTCAGAGTCTATACTTTTCATAACTTTTGTTCCAACTATAAACCCCTGTGGGTCTACAACCATAGCGTAGCTTGCGTTAGATGTAAGCTCTGCAATAAACCTACCACTACCTGCTAACATAGTTCTATATCCCGTCTCCTTTAAGAACTGCATTGCGGCATCACCGAAAGAAGATTCTGTATAGGAGTTTATTAAAAGATTTGAAACACTCTCTTCAAAAGCAGAACTAATAGCATTTAAAATAAGCCTTTCATTACTAGGGATTCTACCTTTTTTTTCTAAGTTTTTCTCTGACTTGTTTATTGTTTTCCTTGCAGTCCTAATTGGAGACGTTAGGTGAAAGTCTATTAACGTTCCTTTACTTCCTTTTAAAACTGAGTCATATATATTAAAGTTAATACCATTCTTAGACACCAACCCTGTTCTACCTTCTAGGTTACCTCCCCTTGATGAAGGTCTCATCATTTCGTTTATCTTTCCCGCAAAAGATGGGCCTGAGGATATGTCTACAGACTCCGTTGCACTTAGAACATTTATGTGGATGTTGTTATTTAATGGTGTAAACTTATCTCCACGAATAATACTTTTTGTAAATACAGCTTTCTCTGTAAGCCCTGCATTAATCTCTCTAATGGTTTCAATAGATGCCTTTTCCTCAGCATTAAATGATTCATACAGCGCATCGTTGTCAAACTCTTGTGTGTCTGCATCGTAATATGTATCAAGAATACCTTGCAATACTTCAGCATCTGAAAATGAAAACTGAGATGTTCCCTTATCAATTCTTTTTATAGTCGCCTCCAACCATTTATTTACAGGATTTACTTGATTACTTTCAGGGTTAGTTATGAACTCATTTTGAATCGACCAAGCCATTTGCTCAAACGCTGACTTGATAAAATTATTTCCATCGTTATTAATCTTTTTAGATTTCCTTACTTTTGTTATAGCTTTCTCAACCTTTCTTTGTATTACATTTAAATCACTATTAAAATTAGCAACGCCTGTAGCAGCCTGGCTAAATAATGATTTGAATATATCTTTAGTTTTATAGTCGCCAAAAATTTGATCAATATTAAAGAGTGGATTCCTTCTAACCAACTCAACTATTGAATCTTTTTTTGTTATAAGAGACTTAATCCGTGAGATTACCATTGATATCTTAGCAGGTTTAGCCCTGCTGATTGCATTGCTATTTATTTCCCCATCAATAACTGACTGAAGATTTTCGGTTAACTTAAACCCAACTGATGGAAAGTATCCATTGTTTATATTACCAAACACCTTGGATAAATTCTTTAGATCAGTTAAACTTAAACCATCTAATGCTTTATCATTCCTAGATAACTTTATTAAAGACTTTACTGCATCTCTTTCAAGTCTTGTTGGAAGTTGTGTGTCTTTATTTGATGGATTATACTCGGCTATTTGGAAGTCAATCTCTTTTTTCAGATCTTCCTTTAGTTCTTTAATTTCCTTTTCAGATAACTCTTTCTTTTCTTTTGCGGGAACAATATCAGACTTATACTTCTTCATGAGTTCAAACTCACTTTCTGTTATTACCTCCTCCTTTAACATTTTCTTGATAGTCTTAGCGTAGCTTACTTCACCATCATCGTTTAATACCTTTTCATATTCGTTGTATAACTTATTGAGTTCAGGGATCAAACTCATTTCCTGGTTTAAGGTGTCGAGTATATCATTCACTAACATTGTAGTTTTCTGAAGAGTAGGTAGCTTACCTAGTACTGTCTCAGGACTTCCAAATATATTTATAAGCTCCATGTAGTTGTCTAACACAGAGTCGGGTATCATACGTGGGTTAATAGAAAATATTTTTTGAAGTTCTCCACTTAATGAATTCAAGATACCTATTCCTTTTGATGAATTTTTCTTAGCCGTACCCCTCTTACTGTTAGCTATACTAATTGTATTAGCGTAGTCTGCATTAGTAAACACTCTGGCCATGTAGTCAACAAAGCTATCAATAGATGACTCACTAAGCATATTAACCTTGGCAAACCTTGTTATTATAACTGAAGCCTGGTTGGCAGTTATCTTTCCTTTCTTTACCAGCTCACTAACTTCCTTGGCTACTGCCTTGCTTGCTTTAATGAATGACCTTATGCCATCCTTTGCTCCACGATTAAGTGATTTTATTTGTGAAGCAATGGCTTGTCTCTGTGTCAATGTAATTTTAGAGGGTTCTTTTATATCTAGCCCTAATTTTTTTGATGCTTTTTTAATAGCAGCTTGAGGTGTAATTGATTTTTTTATTGGCTGGTTAAACTTTTTCCTAAGGTCAACAATCATTTTCTCACGCTGTACATCTGTAGCATTCTCATAAAGCTTAGTCCCCTTTAGGTAAGACACAGCAGCGTCATATAATTTCTTAGGACTTGTACTGTCCTTAGTGTTTCTGTTTTTAACTTTTTCTACTACGCCATCTATCTCTTTCATCACCCTATCAAAACCTTCAGCAAAATTCTCACTTACTTGAGATCCAACATTTGCTATATCACCTGCTTCTTTAAATGATTCAAGTATAACATCCATTGCTACACCTCTCTTGTTAAGGATAGTTTTGATGGCTGCGTTAGATATACCCTGACCTCTTGCGTCCCTTATAAACTGAACAACATTATCACCGTCAGCATTCCCACCTGGCATCTGCTTACGTGACTGAGGTGCGTCATCTTTTATAACATTAGAAAATTCTATTGGAGTAAGTCCTATTTCAGATGGATCTACGAGTGTAGGAAAGTAGTCCATCTTTTTATAATAAGAAATATCTAACTTTTTTTTAGGTTTTCTAGAACCAAAAACACCACTGCCTTGAGGGTTAAAATTACCATCCCAATTTACTATCACTTTTATAGGTACGTAAGTAATACCTAATTGATTCGCTGCTTCTAGCCTATGATGACCCTCCATAAGAACTACCTTATTCTCTTTGTTATTATACTTTAAAACTAAAGCCTCTTTTATCCCATCTTTTGCTATAGATTCTTTTAAAGCGTTAAATGAATCAACTGATTTATGTAGTCTTCCTCTCGATATTGAATTGATTTGTTCTATGGGGACAAATTTAGACCTAGCTGGAGGTTTCCCACCTGGCATCTGCTTACGTGACTGAGGTGCTACTATATCACCACTAGCTTTTGATAACTTAGCAGTTCTACCAT
>ERZ1046568.486-NODE-486-length-32666-cov-17.583791_pt1 | contig 32666 bp, 28 predicted proteins | sample MGYA00383092_ERZ1046568 | MGnify/ENA primary metagenome ERZ1046568 (study PRJEB29581, sample SAMEA5548362) | metagenome | biome: marine; feature: coastal; material: water | depth 1 m | study: Short-term variability in the microbial, nano- and picoplankton... | reverse complement strand
GACGAGGAGGGCGGGGCCATGCAAGTGAGACGTATCGCTGGTGCTTTGGGGGCTGAGATTCAAGGTGTTGATCTGGGGCAACCCTTAACACCGGAAATCTCGATGGCCATTCGTAACCTGCTCAATGAACACGAAGTGCTTTTCTTTCGCGGTCAGACTATCGAGCCTGCTCAGCAGCGTGATCTGGCCTCGATTTTTGGCCCTCTGCAAACCCACCCGGCGTACGGAACGGTCGAGGGCATTCCCGAGGTTATGATTCTCGAAAGCACCGCAGAGAATCCCTCTAAGATTGAAGTTTGGCACTCAGATATGACTTTTCGTCAGCACCCCCCTTCAGTCACTGTGTTGCGAGGGATGGTCATTCCCAATGTTGGTGGGGACACGCTTTTTGCGAGTATGACCAGCGCTTACGATGCGCTGTCTGAGGGTATGAAAAGTTATCTCGAGGGGCTTTCAGCCGTTCACGACTTCGCCCAAGGGTTCAGAGAGAGTTTGGCTGAGCCCGGTGGGCGCGAGCGTTTAGCCGATGCATTGGCAGATAATCCTCCGGTGCGACACCCTGTTATTCAAACTCATCCAGAGACTGGTAAAAAGGTGCTCTTCGTTAATGCCTTATTCACGACCCACATAGAGGGCATTCCGGCACTGGAATCTAGCGCTTTGCTGAATTTCCTTTATCAGCACGCAGCGCTTCCTGAGCACACCTGCCGTTTTCAATGGACCCCTGACAGCGTGGTGCTGTGGGATAACCGAAGCACGCAGCACAAACCGGTAAATGATTTCTTGCCGGCACCTCGGTGTTTGCATCGTGTCGTCAGTGAGGGTGATCAGCCCTACTGAAACGTTAGTACCGACCGTCTGCGCGCAATTTTTGAATGTATTTCGTGATGTCGGTTTTTACCTCGGGCGCGAATAGGTATAAGGCGATGAGATTCGGTATGGCGATCACAAAAATCATGGCGTCCGAGAAGTCGAGCACCGCCGCAAGCTGCAGCATGCAGCCCACGACAATGAAGCCGCAGAACAAAAGTTGAAAGCAGAGCTGGCCGGCGCGACTTTCACCAAAGAGGTACGTCCATCCCTTTAGCCCGTAGTAGGACCACGCCAAGAGGCTGGAGAATGCAAAGAGCAAGGCTGCAACGGCAATGACGTAAGGAGCGAAATCGAAGTGCACCGCGAAAGCGGCTGAGGTGAGCTCAATGCCGGCGACTTCAGAGCCCATCAAATTATTGGGAATGGCGCTGGTAAGAATAACGAGTGAGCTCAAGCTAAGAATGATGACCGTATCGATGAAGGGCTCCAGCAGCGCGGTTATACCCTCAGATGCCGGCTCATCGGTCTGGACAGCCGAGTGGGCAATTGATGCCGATCCCAGGCCAGCCTCATTAGAAAACAAGGCGCGTTGAAAACCGATCACCATGGCGCCGAGTGCGCCGCCGGTTGCCCCCTCTCGAGTGAACGCACCTTGCATTACCGACTGCAAAGCAGCGGGAATGTGTTCGGCGCTCAGCCCGATCACAATTAACGCACTAACAATGTAGAGGCTCGCCATAAATGGCACGAGAACTACTGTGACTTTTGCGATGGACCGAATGCCGCCAATAACAACCAGCGCGACAACCACGGCGAGTGCCAGACCAAAAAACCAACCCCGATCACTGAGCCAACTGGCGTCTCCTCCGGTAATGACCAAGAACTGTGTGTAAGCTTGGTTGGCTTGAAACATATTGCCAATGCCGAAGCCTGCGATGACCAAAGCTAGGGCATAAAAGCCGCCCATAAACCGGCCTAACCTGGGCCACTGCCTGTGCTGAAACCAGTATTCAAGGTAGTACATAGGACCGCCAGAGACGCTGCCGTCGGGGTTGTGACGTCGGTATTTAACACCCAGCGTACATTCCACCAGTTTAGTCGACATCGATAAAACGCCTGCGACAAGAAGCCAAAAAGCTGCACCCGGTCCACCCAAACTAATCGCAACGGCAACCCCGCCAATGTTACCAACCCCCACCGTGCCAGACACCGCGGTAGCCACGGCCTTAAAGTGGCTGATCTCTCCCTTCGCGTCCGGGTCACTAAAGTCACCGCGGACGTGGCGCAGTGCAAGCCAAAGTGCTCTAAAGTTGATGAAACGCAGATATACGGTGAAGTAAACTGCGGCGGCTGCAAGCCAAAGAACAATGAGTGGCAGCTCGTTGTCGCCAATGGGGACGGCATAAAAAACAAAACCAGATACCGCTGAAGCAACAGGGGCAAGCAGTGCCTCTACTGTTGCGTCAATTCCTAAATCAGCCATCAAACTCTTCCACAGTCAGCGATGGTCGAGGGTCACCCGTACCGTTTAAATTTGCAAGGGCAGGACGCTGTCGTGGCGCTCAAGCGCGGTCGATGGGGTCTGGTAATTATGAGTGGATAGGCGTGAGTTGATCCTGACACACGGAGATTAAATTAACCCTAAAACACAAGTTTTTTGGGCCTAACTATTTTTTAGTATTCGGTGAAACATGGGATTAACAATCTGAGAACAAAAAAAAGCCCGCTAAAAAGCGGGCTGTTTTACTGGTAGCTGTCACATTGAGATGTCGACAGCGTAGCTAATGACAAACTTGATTTCGTCGTTGTCGTAACCGCCATCTGCCGCTGGCCCCTCTACATCGGTTGAGCTCATCATGAAGGCGAAGCCATCCTTGGCTACACTGATGTTGTAGTCATAATAGCCGCCGGTGGTACCGTTGAAAGCCTCGGCAAAGTCGCCGTCGTGATATCCCACGTGCAGACCTACCCCGATACCATTGCTGATTTCAAAGCCATAATCCGCTGAAACGTAGTACGTGCTGCCCGCACCGAAATCTTGCCCGAGGGCCTCATCGGCCTCAGTGTTTGTCAGTACCCAAACCCCACCGCTAAAGCCGCCAAAGCCAACCTTGGCGTAGACCTCACCGAAGTCAAACTCCGCCTCCTTGTCATAGTTGTAGTACAGGTAGCCCACATCCCAACTTACGCCACCTGTTTCGAAGGCAAATCCTGCGTATAAATCGTGTTCGTAGGAGTACACATCAGACGGTCCATAGTTGACGTTGGAGACCCAAGTGCCCGCGTAAAAACCACTGTCCGATGCATAGTCGATGCCGCCTTGAATGGCCGCCTCGTTTTCTGTCTGAGTCAGGCCGCGCCAAATGTAGTTATTGGTCATCGCGGCATTGGCGCTCCACTCACCCGCTTGGGTGGGCAGTGCAAACGCGGTCAGTGAGAGTGCGGAAATCACAGACAGGGTTTTTAGGGGTGAGCTAGGGGAAAACTGGAATTTCATAGTGGGGCCTCTTAGACATCATGAAAGGGTGAAACTCTGTGTTTGGTGGAGCCTAAAACGCTCCCCTTGGGTACACTCATTGGAGTTAGCATAGACCTTGCCAACTTTTTTAAGTGACTGAAAAATATGAAAATAAAGAATTTTTCGGCCTATTATTCCCAGCGTAAACCTACTGCCATTGGCGCCCTTTTAGGGCGAGGCTGCACCAAAATTGAGCGTCATCGTCTTTAATGGGGTGGCCCCGGTCCTGCGGTTTTGGGGTGTGTGCCGGTAACTCGGATTGTCGTGAGTGATCAGCGGGTGGCACTAGTACCGAGCGAGAAGACTGAACTGCGAATCTGTGCGTAACAGCCGAAAGTGAACACAGATCTCATTGGGGAGAAGTTAAGTGAAACGCGTTATTTTGGGTTTAATGTTTACCTGTTCAGCCGGTGCGGTGACCGCCGAGATAGATTGTCAGGCCGTTGTGGCTGCAACCCTAGATGAGCTGGCTCTGGGAGCCACGTCAGAGTGGACGGCTATGCATGCTGATTTAGCGAGGTCTGCGGCGGGATCGGCGTGCCTGAAAGCAGCGTCGGGGCGGTATAGCGAGGACCTAATTGTGGAATCTGTTGGCGCCACATCTGACACTCACCGATCAGCGACAACTGACGGTAAAACCGCAGAGAGCCAGAGCGACTCAGAGGGCGAAGATACGGGTGGAATACGGTTCAAACCAATGACGGGTTCGCCAACTCAAAAGCCTTACGAGCGGGCAAGAGCTGTCGAAAACTAGCGTTAGGTTCTACACAAAATATGCCGATAGACTACGCCAACCAGGCCAGCGATAAGCACCTCATGGGTTAACCCAGTCTCTTGTGGTGGCGCGTTCTATAAAAAACCGGCAGCGATGCTGCCGGGTATTATTGAGGCGAAGGATGCGCTTATCGGGCTACAAAAGATTCGTCGGGATCGTTGACGACTTCGAGATCAAAGCGATCGTTATTCATCACTTCAACCCACGAAGCGACGAAGTCATTGATGAACTTCTCGCTCCCGTCATTTGCTGCATAGACCTCAGAAATCGCTCGAAGCTCGGCACTCGAACCAAACATTAGATCGACCGGTGTCGCCGTCCACTTGCGCGCACCGGTACGACGATCTGTACCAACGTATTGCCCCTCAAAGTCACCGGATGGCTGCCAGACGGTTCCCATGTCGAGGAGATTGACGAAAAAGTCTGTCGTTAACACGCCTTTGCGTTCGGTAAGGACGCCACTGTCGCCATTTTCACTGCTGCCACCAAGAACACGCAAACCGCCTACCAGCGCTGTCATTTGTGCGGGAGTCAGGTCGAGTTGATTTGACTTGTCGATCATCGCGTTGATGGGTGACAGATAATTAGAGCTTGGATCATAGTAGTTGCGGAAACCGTCTGCCGTCGATTGTAAGTGCGAGAATGAGGCGACATCGGTGAATTCTTGGCTCGCATCCATTCGACCCGGGTTAAAGGGCACGGTGACAGAGAATCCTGCATCTGCCGCCGCTTTTTCGATGGCGGCAGATCCCCCAAGCACAATCATGTCCGCCATCGATACCTGCTTTCCGTCGCTTTGGCGGCTGTTGAATGCCTCTTGGACTTTTGTGAGCTCAGCCAAAACCATGCTCAGTTCCTCGGGGTTGTTGACGGGCCAGTCTTTCATGGGCGCTAATCGAATACGCGCACCGTTTGCGCCCCCGCGCATATCGCTATCTCTGTAGCTGGCGGCTGAAGCCCAAGCCGTTCTAACTAACTGCGGCACCGATAGATCACTGGCCAAAATGGCGCTTTTTAACGCTGCTGTATCCGCTGTAGAAATCAGTGGGTGGTTAATTTCAGGGATTGGATCTTGCCAAAGGAGAACCTCACTGGGTACATCGGCACCGACATAACGTGCCCTGGGACCCATATCGCGATGGGTTAGCTTGAACCAGGCGCGGGCAAAGGCGTCTTCAAACTCCGCTGGGTTAGCTAAAAAGCGCTGAGAAATTTCACGGTAGGCTGGATCTACTTTGAGAGACAAGTCAGTGGTGAACATAATAGGCGCATGGCTTTTGCCTGCAATGTGAGCATCGGGTACGGTTTCTGCGCCGTTGCCATCAGTTGGAATCCACTGCACCGCTCCAGCGGGACTCTTGGTCACTTCCCAATCGTAGGCGAACAAATTGGCTAGATACATCATGCTCCACTGGGTTGGAGTTGCGGTCCAAGCACCCTCAAATCCCGAGGTGATGGTATCTTCTGAGTGCCCCTTGCCACAGCTGTTTTTCCAGCCAAAGCTTTGCTCCTCAACGCCGGCACCGCCGGGCTCAACACTGAGGCAACCAGCGGGCTTGTGAGCGCCGTGCGCCTTACCAAAACTGTGTCCTCCGGCGATTAATGCCACGGTTTCAGCATCATTCATCGCCATACGGCCAAAGGTCTCGCGAATATCATGAGCCGCCAGTGCGGGGTCGGGATTGCCGTTGGGCCCCTCTGGGTTGACATAGATCAAGCCCATTTGCACGGCTGCGAGTGGGTTTTTTAGGTCGCGCTTTCCGGAATAACGTTCATCAGCCAGCATGACCGTCTCGGGACCCCAATAAACCAGATCCGGCTCCCAATCATCAGCACGTCCGCCTGCGAAGCCAAATGACTTAAAGCCCATATCTTCCATTGCTACAGTGCCCGCGAGGATCATTAAATCAGCCCAGGAAACCTGTCGCCCGTACTTTTGCTTCACCGGCCACATCAGTCGCCGGGCTTTGTCCAAATTGCCGTTGTCGGGCCAGCTGTTAAGTGGCTCAAAGCGCTGCTGACCTCCGCCGGCTCCCCCTCGGCCATCGGCAACCCGATAGGTCCCCGCGCTGTGCCATGCCATGCGAATAAAAAAGGGGCCATAGTGACCGTAATCGGCTGGCCACCAGTCCTGGGAGTCCGTCAAGGTGGCTCTGACATCCGCCTTTAAGGCTTCCATATCGACCTCAGCAAACTCTGCAGCATAATTAAAGTCTGCACCGTAGGGGTTTGAGTCGGGGTTGTGCTGTCGTAACGGCGTTAGGTCGATTCTATCGGGCCACCAGAATGTGGGCGGTTTAGCAAAGGTGTTCTCGGCTTGGACTGAGCCGACTAGGGGTAAAGATACTGCTATGGCTGCCGCCAGTGTTTTAATTTTCAGCATCGGACTTTTCCTATTTTTCGGTTGCAAAATTATTTCAAGGCGCAAACCCTTGGCGTCTGAACTGGCAGACGGCGCCTCGGACATTTAATCTAGGCTTTAGCCGTATTATGGGCAAATAGATTGTTTTAAAACTTACAATCGGAAAAATAGATCACTGAAGGCGGTACGAAAGTTTAGGTCCGCCCTTTGTGGGCGCGAATTGTCCCGCTTTTTAGGAGGAACCATGAGTTATCTAGCGACTTATCAGGCAGCGCAAGAGGATCCTGCAGGGTTTTGGCTGAACAAGGCGCAGCTGATCGAATGGGACGTCCAACCTACATTGGCTGTCACTCAAGATGACGCGGGCAACGAGCGCTGGTTTTCCGATGGCGTGATGAACACCTGTTTCAATGTCCTCGATCGGCATGTGCGGGACGGCCGCGGGCAGCAAGCGGCTATTTATTACGATTCGCCGGTTACAGGGGCTAGGCAATGTATTACCTACGGTGATCTTCTTGGGCGGGTCGAAAGGGCGGCGGGTGGCCTGAAGCACTTAGGGGTAGGGCGGGGTGATCGCGTTGTTATTTACATGCCCATGGTACCCGAAGCGATTATTGCCATGTTGGCCTGCGCGCGCCTTGGCGCCATTCACAGTGTTGTATTTGGTGGCTTCGCCGCTCCGGAACTGGCGGTAAGATTAACCGATGCCACTCCCAAGGTATTGATCACCGCAACCTGTGGCATCGAGGTGGATCGGGTGGTCCACTACATGCCAATTGTGAATGCAGCGCTGGAGCAAACCCAAGCGACCATTGACCGAGTCATTGTTCTTGAGCGTCCTGAGTCACCGTTGGCTCAACAATCAGTGCGTGAATTAAGCTGGGCACGCTTTATGCAGGTTGGTAAGCCCGCTGCCTGTACGCCGGTTGCGGCCACAGACCCCCTTTATGTGTTGTATACCTCCGGGACAACAGGAAAACCCAAAGGCGTTGTAAGGGATAATGGCGGACATGCTGTTGCCCTGGCGTGGTCCATGTCAGCCGTTTATGACGTCGCACCGGGCGATGTCTTTTGGGCCGCCAGCGATATTGGCTGGGTGGTCGGACACTCCTACATTGTTTATGCCCCTTTACTGATGGGTTGCACGACTGTTTTATACGAAGGGAAGCCGGTGAACACACCAGACGCCGCGGCTTTTTGGCGCGTTGTGAGTGACTATCGAGTGCGAGTTTTGTTTGCGGCACCGACCGCTTTTCGGGCCATCCGCAAAGAAGACCCGAGAGGAAATGGGTTGGCAGATTACGACCTTGATTGTTTGAAGGCCTTGTTCCTAGCGGGAGAACGGCTGGATCCACCCACGCTTAACTGGCTCGAATCGTTGATCGATTGCCCGGTGGTTGACCATTGGTGGCAAACAGAAACAGGATGGGCCATTGCAGGCAATCCGTTGGGCATTGAGCGACTTGAACCAAAGCCAGGTTCAGCGACCAAGCCGCTGCCGGGTTATCAGTTAGAGATACTTAATCCTAACGGCGTGCCACTGCCCGCGGGTGAGCAAGGCGCTGTCGTTATAAAGCGTCCGCTCCCCCCGGCTTGTTTGCCGACGCTTTGGCAAGATCAGGAAAGATTCGAGCAATCATACTTCAACACCTTCCCCGGTTATTACCTGACGGGGGACGGTGGATACATCGACGCCGATGGTTATCTGTTTGTTATGGGACGAATGGACGATGTCATTAACGTTGCGGGTCATCGTTTGTCTACCGGTGAGATGGAAGAGGTTGTCGCTGCCCACACGGCGGTGGCTGAATGTGCTGTTATCGGCGTCCACGACGACCTCAAAGGTCAGGTGCCTCTTGGCCTGGTGGTATTGAAAGATGGGGCTGAAGTGGCAGCACCTGCCATCGAGGAGGAGTTGATTCAGCAAGTACGTCAGACTATTGGGCCAGTGGCCAGCTTCCGGCGTGTCCTGATCGTAAATCGGCTACCAAAAACGCGCTCAGGAAAAATTTTGCGCAGTACATTGCGTGCCATTGCGGACGGCAGACCCTATACCCCGCCCTCTACGATAGAAGACCCTGCAATACTTAATGACATGGCGCTTGCGTTGGCACCCTCGTAATTCTAGGGAGGCGAATTAGTGGTCCACCGCTGGGGCAGGTGTTTACCACCGGGTAACAGGCGAGGCCGGTAAATTGGCCCGAGTTCAGCAGATTGGAGGCCCTTGGGTGCAATTATCTCACCCCTGCCAACTCACCCTTATCAAGAGACCGGGGTCTTGCCTGGCCACAAGCGAGCAGGTTTCAGTGGCGAGAGCCGCTAATCGGCATTGGATGATAATTAACCGTTCGACGATTTGATGGTGAGCTTCAACTCTAATTCGTTCAGGGCGTGATTTGCCGGCGTGCGGTCAGGGACAAGGCAGGCCCTTACTGCCCAAGACGAGCGGGTGGCTGAAGTTGGCAGCCAGGGTAAAACGGCGCTATAGTGCGGCAGCAGAAAAAAAACTTATGTTAGCTAGGGAGTAGAACCATGTGGAGCAAGCCTGAATTTGTCGATTTGCGTGTTGGCTTTGAAGTAACCATGTATTTCAGCGTTCGCTGATACATGCTGGGCCGCTGACACCTAGCGGCCTCATTTTTTCGAACCCGTATTCCGAGGTGGTGCACGTTGAAAGTTAGAATACTGGGATCAGCCGCGGGGGGCGGATTTCCCCAGTGGAATTGCAATTGCCACAACTGCTCTGGCGTTCGCTCAGGCAGCCTACTCGCTACCCCTAGAACTCAATCTTCTATCGCGATTTCGATGGATGGGGTCGGTTGGATTTTGTTTAACGCGTCGCCCGATTTGCGAAGTCAGCTCGAAGCAGCCCCACCTTTGCAACCACGCACTGGTATGAGAGACACCGGCATTCGCGGGATTGTGTTGGCGGACAGTCAAATAGACCACACCACTGGCATCTTGATGCTCAGAGAGGGTTGCCCCCTACAAATCTACTGCACCGACATGGTCGCTGAAGATCTGTCTACCGGCTTTCCAATTTTCCGTATGTTGGAGAGCTGGGATGGAGGCGTTGTCCACCACGAGATTCCTACTGATGGTTCGTCTTTTACGGTCGACGGCGTCGAGGGCTTGCAGCTGACTGCCATTGTTCTGGATGGCAAAGCGCCGCCATACTCACCCCATCGGCACGACCCCCATCGCGGGGACAACGTGGGTTATTTGGTCACTGACACTTTGGCAGGAACTTCACTCCTTTATGCGCCGGGATTGGGTCAGATGACACCTGAGCTCGTGGCCCTCATGAAAACGACTGATCTTGTTATGGTCGATGGCACTTTCTGGTGCGAGGATGAAATGGCCCGGGCAGGGGTGGGCAGCAAGCTCGCGAGTCAAATGGGCCACCTCCCTCAAAGCGGGGAGGACGGTATGCTGGCTTGGCTGCAAACGGTTGAGCGGCCTAGGAAGATGCTGATTCACATTAATAACACCAACCCCATTTTGATCGAGGACTCCCCAGAGCGCGCCGAAGTGGAAGCCCAGGGTGTGGAAGTTGCGGTGGACGGGCTTGAATTTGAGGTTCAGGCTATGCGTGACGATATAACGATTGGGGGAGTTTCCGGCGATGGCACGCTCTGATAGCGCCGTACCAGACGACGGCTGTGATCAGGCTCCACTGAGTCGGGCCGATTTTGAAGCGCGGCTGCGCGCCAAGGGTTCGCGCTATCACATCCATCACCCCTTTCATAAAGCGATGTACGCGGGTGAGTTAACCCCCCAACAAATTCGGGGCTGGGTGGCGAATCGTTTTTACTACCAAATTATGATCCCACAAAAAGATGCGGCCATTTTGGCGAATTGCTCTGATCGAGAAACGCGAGTGAAGTGGATACAGCGCATTCTCGATCATGATGGTGCTGATGGCGATGAGGGTGGTATCGAAGCTTGGTTAGAACTGGCTGAAGCGGTGGGACTCGAGCGCGACGAGGTCACCGATCTGCGCTATGTGCTGCCCGGTGTTCGCTTTGCAGTCGATGCTTACGTCAGTTTTGCCCGCAGTGCCACTTGGCAGGAGGCTGCGTGTTCATCGCTAACGGAGATGTTCGCGCCAGAAATTCATCGGTCCCGCCTCAATACCTGGCCGCAGCACTACAGCTGGATTGATCAAAGTGGGTTGAAGTACTTCCAAAAACGCTTAGGAGAGGCTCGGCGTGATGTTGAGCATGGCCTAGACGTAACCCTCGATTACTTTAAGTATCGCGAACAGCAGGAAAAAGCGCTGGGTATTCTCCAGTTTAAACTCGATATCCTGTGGACCATGCTGGACGCAATGACCATGGCCTACGTGCACAATACGCCTCCGTATCACAGTTGTGATAACGGTGTTTATTTGATTCCTGAGTAACGCAACATTCGGAGGCGCCCTCTAGCAATGATCGATCCTGCATCAATACCTCAACTTAACAAACACTTTCGTCTCCAGTGGGAAGAGGCTCAGGATTGTTACGTGTTGCTCTATCCAGAGGGCATGGTAAAGCTAAATGAAAGTGCCGGATTGATTCTTAATTGTGTCGATGGCAGTAAGAGTGTTGGGACCATTATCGCCGAGCTTGCCGAGCGGTTTCCTCAGGTCGAGGGCATTGCCTCAGATATTGAGGAGTTCATGACCACCGCCAGCGCCCAGCGCTGGGTTGCGTTTTCCTGAGTTTTTGGAATGTCGGCCACTGCGGCGATCTCACCTCCCTTGTGGCTGTTAGCTGAGCTAACCTACCGCTGTCCCCTGCAATGTCCCTACTGCTCCAACCCCGTAGAGTTAGCCTCCGCAGGAACCGAGCTAACCACCGAAGACTGGTTTCGCGTGCTGCAACAATCCCGGAAAATGGGGGCGGCCCAACTCGGCTTCTCTGGTGGTGAGCCCTTGGTGCGGCAGGATCTTGAATTGCTGGTGGCGGAGGCGCGCCGCTTGGGTTTCTACAGCAACTTAATTACTTCCGGGGTGGGTCTTACTCGCGACCGGGTCGGGTCGTTAAGAGAGGCGGGGCTAGACCATATACAAATCAGTTTCCAATCGACAGATAGTGATATCAGCGAGCTGTTGTCTGGGAGTCGAAAGGCTTTCGCGCACAAGCTGGCTATGGCCGAGGCGGTAAAGTCGGCGGGGTATCCTATGGTGCTCAATTTTGTTTTACACCGACACAATATTGATCAGATCGAACAGATCATCGACCTGTCCCATGAGCTGGGAGCTGACTACGTTGAGCTGGCGAATGCGCAGTATCACGGTTGGGCGTTGCTCAATCGTGATGAGCTCATGCCCAGTCGCGAGCAGCTTGCTCGGGCTGAAGAGGTCACCAACGCATGGCGGGAAGCGCACCCTAATGGCATGCGACTTTTTTTTGTGGTTCCTGACTATTACGAAGAGCGCCCCAAGCCCTGCATGAATGGCTGGGCCAAAATGTTTTTGGCTGTCGCACCCGATGGGTTGGCGCTGCCTTGTCACAGTGCCAGAGGCTTGCCGCTGGAGTTTCCCAACGTTCGCGATCACGATGTTGCGGCGATCTGGAACGAATCGTCGGCTTTTAATGCTTATCGCGGTTTTGATTGGATGCAGGAGCCCTGTCGCAGTTGCCCGGAAAAAGAGCAGGATTTTGGTGGTTGTCGGTGCCAGGCTTTTGCCCTGACCGGAGACGCATCGCAACCCGATCCGGTCTGTACCAAGTCTGATCAGCGCGGTCAGATTGATGCCGCTTTAACAGCGGCTAATTGCCACAACGCATCGAGCTCTGCGCTGCAATACCGAACTTGGTCGGCGTCTCAGAGCATCATTACCAGCACACGCTAACTTGCTATCGAGGTTGATGCAGCGCCGGCATTCTGGTGGTTTTGGCTAAGAGGTGCGCAAAGGCGCGTAGGTGGCTCGAGTCGAGGTGCAAGCGTGGGATGAGGTCAGCCACCTTGAAAACGGGGGTTGTGCAAATGTGCGCGGCCAACACTGCGGTACACGCACTGCGCCGCCTAGACCTCGTTAACAAATTTTAATTACCTTAGCGGCCTTTCGGGCCTTTGGTGTGAAGCATGCGCCTTGCGGGATCGAAGCCCATTACAGCAGCCGTTGTGAGTACTGCAAATGCGACTAGATTGACCAAGAGTGCAGGGGTATTTAAGTCCAGATAAAGCGCATGTCGAATCAGCTCCACCACGTAAGTGAAGGGGTTGATGACGCAGGCCCAGTAAACCCATGTGTTGCCGTCTTGCATAAACGTTAGGGGATAAAGTGCTGGAGAAAGAAAGAACAGAGGAAAAACCACAAAATTCATAACCCCAGCAAAATTTTCTAATTGTTCGATCAGCGACGCCAGCAATAGGCCAAGGGCTCCCAGAATAAACGCACCCATTAAAATGGCGGGTAGTGCGGTCAAATAGCCAAGAGCGGGTGGCGCCACGTCAAACAAAAAAGCCACGGCCAAAAAGGCGTAAACCTGCAGCATGGACGTCAGAGCTATGGCGAAAAGTTTGCAAAAAAGTAGGTAGCTACGTGGCAGCGGGCTGGTTAGCAGAACTCGCATGCTGCCCATTTCTCGGTCATAGACCATTGATAGCGAGCTTTGCATGCTGTTGAAAAGAATAATCATGCCGATGAGGCCTGGGGTGATGTAGACCTCATAATCCACGGGGGTCCCGTACAACGCTATGACCATTCCTTCCAATGTCCCTCTAAATCCTGCGGCAAAAACTGCCAGCCAGAGCAACGGCCGAACCAGCGCGCTAATGAAGCGGGTGCGCTGTTGTAATGACCTTTGAAACTCGCGTTTGAGGACACCCCAAAAACAAAACAGATACGCCGATTTTTTCATGTGCGAGCTGTCGACAGATTCAGCATGAGCTGGTTGGCATCGCTGACTCCAGCAGCTGTTAGCAGACTGGAAAGTTGGCCCTGGGCGTGAACCTCACCCCGGCTCAGCAAAATGACCTGATCGTTTCTCTCCAATTCTTCTGCCAGGTGGGTCGTCCACAGAACCGTCAAGCCTCTCGCATCGATTAACGATCTGATATGGCGCTGAAGGTGAATCCTACTTTCCAGATCTAGGCTTGAGGTGGCTTCATCCAGTAAAAGGAGTTGAGGTTCGTGCAGCAGCGCTCTGGCGATTTCCACGCGACGGCGATGACCGCCGTTCAACCAACGGATACGTTCGTGCCTGCGGTCCCAGAGCTGGAGGCGCTCTAACTCCTCTTGTGCTCTCCCTTGCACGTGGGTGGGAGACATTCCTTGAATTGCTCCGTGGTACTGCAGATTTTGCAAAACCGAGAGATCGAGGTCCAGAGTGGGTTGTTGAAATACAATGCCAAGGGTCGCGAGTGCTGCTGCGGGTGACCGCTGCAGATCGTGCCCAAATAGCATTACCGTGCCTGATGTGGCCCTAATCAGTCGTGTGAGCACCGAGAACAGTGTTGTCTTTCCGGCACCGTTCGCGCCGATTAAGCCCACAAAAGCGCCTTGCTCCAACGTGAAGGAGACGTCTTTTAATACCTGACGGCCCGCAAAATTGTGGCTTAGAGCCTGAATGTTAGCGGCGAATTGCAAAGCCAAAACACCCTGCTGAGGAGACTGAATAACGCTAACATACTTGAACGTAAAGAAAACATACGCTATGTTCAAATTCTGCTCGCGTTGTCTTCCAGTCTTCTAAAGTCGTCAAGACTATCCAAAAAGGAAATCACCATGGATCTTGGTATATCCGATCGTATTGCTCCCACCCTCGAGGCCGTCAGCCAGTACTTGACTGATCACGTTATGCCTTTAGAGCCTGAGTTTTTTGCTGAAGTACGTAAAGGGAGTCCCTGGGAGGCCACGCCGCGGCAGAATGAAATTTTAGAGCAAATGAAGGCTGGAGCCCGAGAGCGTGGCTTGTGGAATTTCTTTTTAACCGGTAAGGGTGACCACGGATCGGGTTTAAATACCGTGGAGTACGCGTATTTGGCCGAAGAAATGGGCAAGTCTCATTTGGGTGCAGAGGTATTCAATTGTTCGGCTCCCGATACCGGCAATATGGAAGTGATTCACAAATACGGCAGTGAAGCGCAAAAAGCGCAGTGGTTAGAGCCGCTGATGCGCGGTGAAATTCGCTCATGTTTTGGTATGACTGAGCCCGGCGTCGCCTCATCTGATGCTACGAATATTTGTACCTCGGCAGTTTTGGAGGGCGACGAGTGGGTGATCAATGGCGAGAAGCACTGGACGTCAGGTGCGGGTGATGAGCGCTGTAAGGTGATGATCTGCATGGTTAAAACCAGCCCGGATGCGGTAAAGCACAAGCAGCAAAGCCAAATCTTGATTCCTATGGATGCTCCCGGCGTTGAAATACTGCGTCATTTAACGGTGTTCAATATGGATGACGCGCCTCACGGGCACATGCATGTGAAACTCAACAACGTTCGCGTGCCCAAGGACAATATTATTTTGGGGGAGGGTCGGGGCTTCGAGATCTCTCAGGGGCGTTTGGGCCCCGGGCGTATCCACCACTGCATGCGTTCGATAGGCGCGGCTGAGCGCGCGTTGCAAATGTTGTGTGAGCGAGCAACAACTCGCGAGGCCTTTGGTCGACCCCTGGCCAAGCTAGGTGGCAACGTGGATGTTATTGCCAATGCGCGAATGGGCATCGAGCAGGCACGCCTCCTTACGCTCAAGACCGCTTGGATGATGGACAATGTGGATGCTAAGGAAGCGCGCATTTGGATTTCCATGATCAAAACAGTGGTTCCCAATATGACGCTGAAAGTTGTTGACGATGCCATTCAAATGCACGGCGGGCTGGGTGTTTCTCAAGACTTTCCCCTTGCAGCCATGTGGGCTGGGCAGCGGACTTTGCGTCTTGCAGACGGTCCAGATGAAGTGCACCGCATGGTGGTGGGGCGTCACGAGCTTAAAAAATATTCAGACAGTTCTACAGAGCTCAAAGCCACTTTCCGTGACGGTTGATTAGCACTTTGTAACCCTCGGTAAACTCACAGCAACAGACTCACTTAAGGAAAAAGACCATGAGCATTAAGACATTGTCCGTCGATGAATTTCTAGGTATGGCTGGCCAAAAGCTGGGTACCAGTGACTGGGTAACCCTTGGGCAGGAGCGTATCAACGAGTTTGCCGACTGCACTGAAGATCATCAGTTCATCCATATTGATGAAGAGAACGCGGCAAAAACACCTTTCGGAGGCACCATTGCCCACGGGTTCTTAACGCTATCTATGCTGGTTAAGCTTTGCGAGAGTGTTTCTGTACACCCAGAAGGGCTGGTCATGGGTGTTAATTACGGATTGAACAAAGTGCGATTTCTAGCACCAGTCCGGGCGGGTAAGCGCGTTCGTGCGCACATAGAACTCGCGAGTATCGAGCAAAAGGATGACAATCGATTTTTGACTCAGCAAAACATCACGGTGGAGATTGAGGGTGAGGATACTCCTGCGCTTTACGCAGAGTGGTTGGGTATGACGATAGTTGCTTAAAACAACGCTGCACACTTTTAGATAAGAGAAGAAATTATGACGATTCGATACGACGGTAAAGTTGCCATTATCACTGGGGCCGGTGGCGGTCTTGGAAGAAGCCATGCCATTGAAATGGCCAAGCGTGGCGCTAGGGTTGTGGTCAATGACCTCGGTGGCTCAGTAAACGGCGAGGGCCAAAATAGCGACGCCGCGATGGCGGTCGTAGCCGAGATCGAGGCCCTTGGTGGTGAGGCGATGGCGCACCCCGCCAATGTTGCCAATGCCGATGATGTGGCTGATATGGTCGAGAAGGTCATGGCGCAGTGGGGTCGCATCGATATCCTCGTCAACAACGCTGGGATCCTGCGAGATAAGAGCTTCACTAAAATGGACTTGGCAGATTTCCGGACTGTGCTCGAAGTCCATTTGATGGGTACGGTGAACTGCACCAAGGCCGTTTGGGACATTATGAAGGGGCAGGAGTATGGCCGCATTGTGGTGACTTCATCCTCCAGCGGGCTTTACGGAAATTTTGGTCAGAGTAACTACGGTGCAGCCAAGCTTGGTGTGGTGGGGTTAATGAATACCCTGGCTCAGGAGGGCGCTAAATACAATATTCGTGTCAACGCCTTGGCACCTACAGCGGGCACCCGTATGACTGAGGGTTTGATGGGTGAGCAAGCCTTCAACCTTTTAACACCTGAAACCGTCACTCCTGCGGTGTTGTTTATGGTGAGTGAGGATGCGCCAACCCAGACAATCGTAGCGGCTGGTGCTGGCTCTTATGCGGTGGCAAAAATTGTCGAAACCGACAGCGTTTGGTTGCCAGAAGATCAGCAGACGCCTGAGGGCTTGGCTGCGCACTGGGAGCAAATCTCCCAAGGACCTGAAACACAGCTCAAGGCAGGCTTTGAGCAAACCTTCAAGATGGTGGGCAAAGCCGCTGAAGGTCTGGGAATTAAACTGGAAAACTGAGGAATTAGATCATGAGAGAAGCCGTAATTGTTTCAACTGCTCGCACCCCAATCGGTAAAGCCTATCGCGGAAGCTTCAACAATCTGGCAGGCCCAAGCTTGGGTGGTAACGCTATTCGTGCTGCAGTTGCGCGCGCAGGCATTGAAGGTGATCGCGTTGATGATGTCACCATGGGCTCTGCGCTGACGCAGGGTACTCAAGGTATGAATATCGGTCGTCTGGCCGCCCTGCGAGGTGGTTTGCCGGTTACTGTCAGTGGTCAAACCATTGACCGTCAGTGTTCTTCTGGCCTCATGGCGGTGTCGATGGCGGCTAAGCAGATCATTGTAGATGGCATGGATGTCACCATTGGTGGCGGTCAAGACTCTATTTCGCTGGTACAAAATGAGCACATGAATTCTCATCGCCTGGCAGATGAGGAACTGATGGGCATGCACAAGAATATTTACATGCCAATGCTGCAGACCGCTGAGGTTGTAGCCAATCGGTACGGCATTACTCGGGACGCGATGGATGAGTACGGTTTGCAGTCTCAGCTGCGTGTTGCAGCAGCCTACGAAGCAGGCAAGTACGACAATGAAATCGTTCCAGTCACCGCGACTCGAATTGTTTGGAACAAAGAAACTGGCGAGCAGTCTGAGGCGGAAGTAACCGTTACCGCCGATGAAGGTGTTCGACCTTCAACGCTAGAGGGTGTTAAGGGTCTGCGCACCGTAATCGAGGGCGGCACTATTACGGCCGGCAACGCCTCGCAGCTTTCAGATGGCGCCTCGGCACAAGTGCTGATGGAAGCTAAGCTGGCAGAGCAGCTCGGTCTTCAACCTTTGGGCGCCTATCGTGGCATGGCGGTTGCTGGTTGCGAACCCGATGAAATGGGCATCGGCCCGGTCTTTGCTGTGCCCAAATTATTGAAGCAGCATGGTCTCAGCGTTGATGACATTGGTCTTTGGGAACTCAACGAAGCCTTCGCAGTTCAGGTTCTCTACTGCCGAGATCAGCTGGGTATCGACAACGATAAACTCAACGTTGATGGTGGGGCGATTGCCGTAGGACACCCCTACGGAATGAGTGGCTCACGCATGATTGGCCATGCCCTTCTGGAAGGTAAGCGGCGCGGCGTCAAATACGTCGTTGTCACCATGTGTGTCGGCGGTGGTATGGGTGCCGCTGGCCTGTTCGAGGTTTACTGATATGGCCATTGCGTTGGTATGCAGGGAGCACGGACTGCCTGAAAAGCTCGACTTGTGTGATGACTGGCCAGTGCCCGAACTGGGCGCTAACGACGTGCTTATGCGGGTCAAGGCAGCGGGCCTAAACTTTCCTGATGTGCTGATTATTCAGGGTAAGTATCAGTTTCAACCAGAGCTGCCATTTGTACCTGGCGGTGAATGTGCGGGCGTAGTTGAGGCTATTGGCAGCGACGTAAGCCGTTGGCAGGTGGGTGATGAGGTTGTGCAAATGGGCATGGCCGGAGGCTTTGCCGATACTCTGGTCGTGAACGAAAACAGCCTTTTGCCTAAACCCAAGGCGCTAACGATGACGGAGGCTGCTGGTATTGGTATTACCTACTTCACCTCGTACTACGCTTTGGTTCAACGCGCTAACATTCAACCCGGAGAAACCCTTTTAGTGCTGGGCGCTGCGGGTGGCGTGGGTAGTACCGCTGTTGAGCTGGGTAAAGCTTTGGGCGCCAAAGTGATTGCCGCAGCGAGCAGTGATGAAAAGCTCGAATTGTGCAAGGAGCTAGGCGCCGATGAGGTCATTAACTACAGCACCGAGGATCTCAAAGGTCGTATTAAAGAGTTGACCGAGGGTCGTGGGGTAGACGTAGTTTATGACCCTGTGGGCGGTGATTTCAGTGAAATTGCACTGCGTTCCATGGCATGGCAAGGCCGATTCTTGGTGATTGGTTTTGCCAATGGCCCGATTCCCAAGGTGCCGCTAAACCTAACGTTGCTGAAGGGCTGTCAAATCGTCGGTGTATTTTGGGGACGATTTATGGCGGAAGAACCCGAGGAGCATTTGTCAAACGTGAAGACTCTGTGGGAGTGGTTTGAGGCTGAGAAAATCAAGCCAGTGGTTACTGACGTTTTCCCTATTGCTGAGTTCGAAGCGGGATATGCAGCCATGATGGAACGCCGAGCCAAAGGTAAAGTGATCTTCACTTTTTGAGCATGACGTCTTTCAGCTATAGCACAGTCCCCCACGTTCGTGTCGGCCCAGGCCTCGCAGGGACTTTGGGGGACGAGTGCGCAAAGCTGAGCGTGAGGCGACCCTTGATAGTGACTGACAATGGGTTGGTCACCCTGGGGCTTATTGCACCTATCGCTCAAGCGATATCAGCGCAGTGTGATGCCTTGACGATTTTTGACGGCGTTGCTGCTGACCCCAGCGAGGATGTGGTTGAGGCGGCTTGTGTTGTCGCAAGGGAAAACAATGTTGACGGCGTGATCGCTGTTGGCGGCGGGAGCTCTATGGACGTCGCCAAGGTCGTATCTGTTCTGATGGTTGGTGATCAATCGCTGGCAGAGATGTACGGCGTCGATCAGCTGCCCCCCGGGCGTCTACCCTTGTTTCTGGTTCCCACAACGGCGGGGACTGGCTCTGAAGTCACCCCTGTGGCGGTGATTACCACGGGGGCAACGACTAAGGCGGGAGTGAGTTCTTCGGTCTTGCTACCCGACGTTGCGATCTTAGACGCTGAATTGACCCTGGGGTTACCGCGAAGCGCAACGGCGATGACGGGTATCGATGCAATGGTGCATGCTATCGAGGCTTATACGTCAAAGCTTAAGAAGAACCCCATATCGGACATGCTTGCATTGAGAGCCCTGCGCTTGCTGTCGCACAATATTAATACGGTGCTGACGCAGCCAACAGACCTTGCCGCTCGCGAGGCTATGTTGCTGGGATCCATGTTTGCGGGACAGGCCTTTGCAAACGCGCCCGTTGCAGCTGTGCATGCCCTCGCTTACCCACTGGGTGGGCACTATCATATTCCCCACGGTTTGAGTAACTCCCTCATGCTGCCTGCTGTGTTGGCCTTCAACGCGCCGATGGTGCAAAAGGACTACGGCGAGCTAGCCGAGGAGTTGCCCGGTGGTGTGGCGACCAGTGCTGCTGGCTTGATGGTTTGGTTTGACGACCTGATCGCGACTTCCGGTCTGCCTGCAACGCTGGAAGCAGCCGGAGTTGCGGCAGATGACTTGCCGATGCTCGCTGCCGACGCCATGTTGCAACAGCGATTGTTGGTTAACAATCCGGTGGAGGTTACCGAGGCCTGCGCCCTGCAGCTGTACGAAAAAGCCTGGTCAGGTTGATATGGCCCATCCTGAACCCGCTCACAGAACGCGTTACGCTCTTTTTTACGACGTGCCAACCCGTTGGGCTGACAACGATATTTATGGTCATGCCAACAACGTGGTCTATTACGCCTGGTTCGATACCGTCGTGAACCAATTTTTAATAGAACGCGGGGGAATGCGCCCCGGTCATGATCCTGTGGTGGGCTATGTTGTGGCTTCGGCTTGTGATTATTTTGCGCCAGTGAGTTATCCCGAAATATTGGAGTTGGGGCTGAGAATAGAACGCTTAGGGACTAAGTCGGTGTCTTGGGAACTGGGCGTATTTTCAGCAACAGAAGATACGACTCGAGCGGTTGGGCGTTTTACCCATGCTTTTGTCGATCAGGCTTCGGGAAAGTCGGCCGCGATACCTCCGACTATTCTTAAAGCTCTTGAGGCGTTGCTGTAGCCCCAGGGAGTGACTGTTACTAAGCCTGTCCCTACGCGTGCAACCGATTGCTTATCTGTTGCCGTGCATGCGTGATGCGGTGATCACCACCATGATCAAAATTGTGGCAGCCCCCAAAGCTGAAAATGTGGGATCGATCTCGTACAAGAAGCCGCAGATTAACGGTCCTGTGACGAATCCTGCTGCGGGACAGGCGGTCACTAGGCCCGCTGCCGCACCCTGCTCCTCATGAGATACGGCCAGTGACGCCGAAGCGGCAATCGCTGGAACAGCAAGACCCAGGCCTGCCCCCAAAGATGCCATGCCGACTAACACCAGAACGAAAGAACCAGGGATCGCGATAACTAAAGCCCCCAAGAGAAGCAGCCCTACGCCTGCGCGTATCAGTGTGATCGGTCTGCCTTGGAAACGTGAAGCGACAAAGAGCTGCATGGCAAAGGAAAATAGTGCGGCGACCATCAGCGCGAATCCAGTGTACTGAGCGGTCTCGGTGCCGCTTAGGGACAGCATGTCTTGAAGTCGGAAACCCAGGGTTTGCTGCAGCCCGGCGAAACCGGTGAAACCGCCAAAGGAGCACAGCAAATAAAGGCGCAGCCTCGGATCGATAAAACGCAGTCTTTTGGTTGTTCGGGACTTGGCCTCTTTGATTTTCCCCGGGGGTAACTTAAGGGCAATGACGATCGCGGCCAGTGCGGCCAAGCCGCTTGCCGTGTAAAGCGGAAAAAGAAGCCCAAAGCCAGCAAGAGCCCCGGCTAAGATGGGACCAATAATCATCCCTAGACTGCTTGCAGTGCCCAGGCGTGCCAGAGCCTTGGTCCGGTGTTCTCGTGAGCTGAAGTCTGCTGCATAAGCCGCAGCTCCGGGGTTAGTGCCCGACATAACCACTGCTTGAGAGCAACGTCCCAACAAAATCAGTCCAAACAGCAGAGGTCCTGCGAGCCAACCGCGCATGGCTGCGTCGAAGATCATGGCGAAGACAAAATTACCTACTGCGTAGCCGGTTAAGCCAATGAGAATGACCGGTTTGCGACCGATTTGATCACACATTCGGCCCCAAACTGTCGCTGCGGCACTGAACACTAAAGCCGATGACGCAATAATGGTGTTTATTTGCAAGACAGTTAGGTTCACTTCACGCCCCAAGGGGGGCAGGATCGCAAAAATAAAGGATTGGCCAACAGCCGTTGTCAGCAGTCCAATCGTGAGCAGCCCTAGTTGTAAGGGGCTTAAACGCTGGTCTTCATTGGTGGGAATGCTATCGCTGGTCATGAGGGTCTCTGAGTTGGCATGGGGCATCCTAGAGGAAGTGACGCCGAACACAATGTTTTCCGGTTGTTCATGGACAGAGCAAGGGTGTTCAAATAGACTAGCGTCCCAGCCGGCGGGGTCTTTGCTCTCCACGAGTATGTTGACCCAGCGTTATTCAAGCCATTGCCAATACGCGTCACACCCAGTCCCATCGTCGGCACTCGGGTGACTCATTATGACAGCCGTGCGGGCCTTGCTGACTGGGAGATGAATGTGTCAAACACCGCTATCCTCGCACTAGAAGATGGCACGATTTTTCGCGGTGCTTCTGTGGGTGCAGAAGGCCAGACGACCGGTGAGGTGGTTTTTAATACTGCCATGACGGGTTATCAGGAAATTCTCACTGATCCTTCCTACGCGCGACAGATTGTTACCCTGACTTACCCACATATTGGCAATACGGGCGTCACCTCTGAAGATGCCGAGTCGACGGGTGTTCATGCGGCGGGCCTTGTGATTCGGGATCTGCCTCTTGTTGCCAGCAGTTGGCGCAGTGAGCAGAGCCTGTCGAGTTACCTCGTTGCTGAGGGCGTCGTGGCGATTGCCGATATCGACACGCGAAAATTGACGCGAATCCTGCGAGACAAAGGCGCATTGAGTGGCTGTATTGTGGCGGGTGAAAACCCAGACGTTGAAGCTGCCTTAGCTCAGGCCCGTGATTTTTCCGGGCTGGTAGGTATGGATCTGGCCAAGGAAGTTACGACGCCAACACCCTACCGTTGGGAGGAAGGCAGTTGGCAATGGGGCAGTGACCAGCGCCCGGCACCCTCCGCTAATTTTTCCGTTGTGGCCATAGACTTTGGCGTGAAGCGCAACATCTTGCGAATGTTAGTCGATCGAGGCTGCTCGTTGACCGTGCTCCCTGCTCAGTCTGATATTGAAACTGTATGCGCCTACGAACCTGACGGTATTTTTCTTTCTAATGGCCCCGGAGATCCCGAACCTTGCGATTACGCGATCGAGCTTGCTCGCGCCGCTATGGCTCGTGGGATCCCACTTTTTGGCATTTGTTTGGGGCACCAGATTATGGCGTTAGCAAGCGGCGCTAGTACCGAAAAAATGAAATTTGGTCATCATGGTGCCAATCATCCGGTGCAAAAGCTCGCCGATGGCGCAGTCATGGTGACAAGCCAGAATCATGGTTTTACGGTCTCTGAACAGGGGTTGCCAGAAACATTGAGTGTCACCCACAGGTCCTTATTTGATGGCTCTCTGCAGGGGATTGCCCGCAACGACGTGCCTGCTTATAGCTTTCAGGGTCATCCCGAGGCAAGTCCTGGCCCTCGAGACGCTGGACAGCTGTTCGCCCCTTTCATACGCGCCATGAGAGACCGGCGAGCCGAGCAGGAGGGCGGTTGATATGCCAAAACGTCATGACTTAGAAAGCATATTAATACTAGGCGCTGGTCCCATCGTTATTGGGCAGGCCTGTGAATTCGACTACTCCGGTGCACAGGCTTGCAAGGCACTGCGCGAGGAGGGTTATCGAGTCATATTGGTTAATTCAAATCCTGCGACCATTATGACTGACCCATCGATGGCCGATGCGACCTATATCGAGCCGGTGGAGTGGCAGACAGTAGCCCGTATCATCGAGCGAGAGCGACCCGATGCCATCTTGCCGACTATGGGTGGGCAAACAGCGCTAAATTGCGCCCTAAAATTGGCTGCCGAGGGTGTGCTGAATAAGTACGGCGTAGAGATGATCGGTGCCAGTAAGGATGCGATCGATAAGGCGGAAGATCGAGAGCTGTTCGATCAGGCAATGAAGCGGATTGGTTTGGAGACGCCCCGGGCCTCTACCGTGCATTCCATGGATGAGGCCTTCAAAGTTTTGGGCGACCTTGGCTTTCCCTGCATTATTAGGCCGTCTTTTACGATGGGTGGGTCCGGTGGAGGTATTGCCTACAATCGTGATGAGTTTGAGGCCATCTGCCAGCGTGGTTTTGACCTGTCCCCAACAAATGAATTGCTCATCGACGAATCGCTGATTGGCTGGAAAGAGTACGAGATGGAGGTGGTGCGAGATCGTAAAGATAACTGCATCATTATTTGTTCGATTGAAAATTTCGACGCTATGGGAGTGCACACTGGCGACTCGATTACGGTTGCCCCTGCTCAGACCCTGACGGATAAAGAGTATCAGGTGATGCGTGATGCTTCTCTCGCCGTCTTGCGAGAAATCGGAGTGGAGACTGGCGGCTCAAATGTTCAGTTTGGCCTGTGCCCCGATACCGGTCGTATGGTGGTCATTGAGATGAACCCGCGGGTCTCCAGGTCATCTGCTTTGGCCTCTAAGGCAACCGGGTTCCCCATCGCTAAGGTGGCGGCAAAGCTCGCCGTGGGTTACACACTTGATGAGCTCGAAAACGAGATTACCGGGGGCGCCACGCCGGCATCCTTTGAGCCGTCGATAGATTATGTGGTTACCAAAATTCCACGCTTCGCCTTTGAAAAATTTGCGACCGCCGATGCACGGCTGACCACGCAAATGAAATCTGTGGGTGAGGTGATGGCTATCGGCCGCACCTTTCAAGAGTCCGTGCAAAAAGCCCTTCGTGGCTTAGAGGTGGGTTCATCGGGCTTTGAATCACAAATAACCGTCACCGATGCCGATACCCGTGCTGAGCTTATCGATGCGCTAACCAATCCTTGCGCAGAGAGGATTTGGTTTGTAGCCGATGCTTTTCGTTCCGATTTCTCCCTCGAGGAGGTCGCCGGTTACTCGGGCATTGACCCTTGGTTCCTAGTGCAAATTGAAGATCTGGTAGCAGCCGAAGCCCATTTAGTGGGTAGGGCGCTGAGTAGTTTGACTTACGCCGAACTCAGAGTGCTCAAGCGCAAGGGTTTCTCTGATGCCCGGTTAGCGGTTTTGTTGGCAACCTCTGAAGCAGAGGTGCGCGACTACCGCCATAGTCTTGACTTACGTCCAGTGTATAAGCGGGTAGATACCTGCGCTGCAGAGTTCGCGACTTCGACCGCTTACATGTACTCGACTTACGAGGAAGAGTGTGAGGCCGCAACCAGCGACCGTCGCAAAATTGTGGTGCTTGGCGGTGGCCCTAACCGTATTGGTCAGGGAATTGAGTTCGACTATTGCTGCGTCCATGCCGCCCTCGCTATGCGTGAGGACGGTTATGAAACCATCATGGTTAACTGTAATCCCGAGACCGTGTCGACAGATTACGACACGTCGGATCGCCTCTATTTTGAGCCGGTAACCCTTGAAGACGTTCTGGAAATTGTTGATTTAGAAAAGCCGGAGGGTGTGATCGTCCAGTTTGGTGGGCAGACACCTCTGAAGCTGGCAAGGGCTCTGGAAAGCGCGGGAGTGCCTATTATTGGTACAACCCCCGATCAGATTGATCGCGCTGAAGATCGTGAGCGCTTCCAGCATATGATCCAGAAATTGGGGTTGCGGCAACCCGAAAATACGACAGTACGCAGCGTTGATGAGGCGATTGCAGCGGCAGCAGCGATTGGGTATCCACTGGTAGTGCGTCCGTCCTATGTGCTCGGTGGCCGGGCTATGGAGATTGTTTACCGGGAAGAAGATTTGTTGCGCTACATGCGTGATGCGGTGCGAGTCTCTGAGGACTCACCGGTGTTGCTCGATAGCTTTCTCAGTGCTGCTATCGAGGTAGACATCGATGCCGTGAGCGATGGTGATTCAGTCGTCATCGGAGCCATCATGCAGCACATCGAGCAGGCTGGCGTGCACTCTGGTGACTCTGCCTGTTCACTGCCACCTTACAGCCTTGATGCTGAAGTCCAAGACCAAATGCGGGATGTGGTCCGAGCAATGGCCATTGAGCTTGGAGTGTGCGGGCTCATGAATGTTCAGCTCGCTTACCAAGATAATGAAATCTACGTTATTGAAGTTAATCCCCGGGCATCCAGAACGGTTCCCTTCGTCTCTAAAGCCGTGGGCATATCCCTGGCGAAGATAGCGTCGCGCTGCATGGCGGGTCAGTCACTGGCTGAGCAAGGCGTGACTCGGGAAGTGGTGCCGCCTTACTTCGCGGTGAAAGAAGCGGTACTGCCTTTCAACAAGTTCCCCGGTATTGATCCTATTTTGGGTCCGGAAATGAAGTCGACGGGTGAGGTGATGGGGACTGGAGACACCTTTGCCGCGGCATTTGCCAGAGCACAGCTTGGAGCTGGAGACGTGCCACCCCAGTCGGGTCTAGCACTTTTTAGTGTGCGGGATGTTGATAAACCAGCTGCTGTTGATGTAGCTAGACGATTGGTGGACCGCGGCTTTACTCTGGCTGCTACGGGTGGCACCGCGAAGGCTTTGGAATCGGCAGGTTTGCAAGTCCGTCGAATTAATAAGGTTCGAGAGGGTCGACCCCACATCGTTGATCTGATAAAAAATGACGAGGCCAGCTTGGTGGTGAATACCACCGAGGGCCGAACGGCAATACAGGACTCTGCTCCAATCCGTGCCAGCGCCGAGCAGCACCGGGTTTTTTATACCACGACATTAGCGGCAGCAGAGGCAGTCTGCATGGCGCTGGAGCAGGAAACCGATATTTCTGTGAGAAGGTTGCAGGATTTACACGAGAGCATCACCGCATGAACAAAGTGCCCATGACCCTTGTTGGAGAGCAATCCCTTCGAGAGGAGCTAGACCGACTGAAGCGCGAAGATCGCCCGCGTATTATTCAGGCCATTGCTGAGGCGCGTGAGCATGGTGATTTGAAGGAGAATGCCGAGTACCACGCGGCGAGGGAGCAGCAGAGTTTTGCCGAAGGTCGTATTCAAGATATCGAGCACAAACTGTCTCATGCCCAAGTTATTGATGTCAGTGCAATTCCCAATTCAGGGAAGGTTATTTTTGGGACGACGGTTGATCTCATTAATACAGAGAACGACAGCGCCGTGACCTATCGAATCGTGGGAGAGGATGAAGCCGATGTTAAGGCAAACCTGATCTCTGTGAGCTCTCCTATTGCGAGGGCCTTGGTGGGCAAGAGTGAGGGTGATGAGGTCGTGGTGAAGGCCCCCAGCGGGGATATTTATTACGAAATCGAGCGTGTACAGCACATTTGAAGTGGTCTTGATTTGAATCTGCGCTCCTTTCCCGATAGCCTGTATTGATTCTCTTTCTCATTAAGTGCTCCTTATGAATAATGCGCCCGCTGCTAAAGCACTTTGGGACCTGCGCCCCGGAGACGCTGCCATGGTTACCGGTTTTGGCGATGGGTTGCCGGTGTCGTACCAAGGGCGCGTCATGGAGTTTGGTTTTCAGCCCGGTGCCCGCGTCCATTGCTTACTAAACCCGGGCTTCGGTGCTCCTAGGGTGTACAGCATCAGTAATTCGGTATTTTCTCTGGACAAGGAAATTGCGGCGGCTGTGTTTGTGTCGACCGGTGATACCGCGGAAGCTAAATCGTGAAGCAGGTACTGTTGCTGGGCAGCCCTAATTCAGGGAAAAGCTCGCTTTTTAATCGCCTGACAGGTTTGAGTCAGCGGGTCGCCAATTATCCGGGCATTACTGTCGATGTGGCTAGTGGCCCCATGGTGAGTTTGCCCGACATAGAGCTCGTTGATTTTCCTGGCACTTATTCACTGGAGCCTATTTCAGGTGAAGAAGCCATCGCTGTGAGCTTTCTCAATGAGGCGCTTGCAGACGATAAGGTTAGTCATGTGCTCTGTGTTGCAGATGCAACGCGGCTTGAGAAATGCATGCATTTCATTCTGCAGGTGATTAGAGAGTGCCAGCATCACCAAAAGCCGGTCACCGTGTTGGCCAACATGTGTGATGTGATCAGGGATAACCAGCTTGAATTTGATGCTGCTGGGCTCGCAACGGCTTTGGGTGTGCCGGTGATTTCAGTGTCGGCCCGGGAAAGCTTGGGTTTTGAGACCCTTATTGATGGTCTTAAAGAGACTGCCGCGCCACAAGCCACGGTAAGTCGTAATTGGCGTGAAACGCCTAACGAAATTTTGCGGGGCTCAGCGCAGCAACTGGCTCAAAAATTTAGCCCAAAGGGCGATGTGCTGATTCACTCACAGCTTAGGCTGGACCGCTTTTTTCTGAGCTCAGCACTGGGTGGTTTGGCGTTTTTCTTCATTATGTTTCTGTTCTTTCAGTCGATTTTTACGTGGTCGGCCCCGGTGATGGACGCGGTTGAGTCTCTGGTCTCCGGCCTCGGTCAGGTGGTGGTTCCTCTCATCCCCAACAAAATGATGGCTGATTTTGTGGCCGACGCATTGTTTGGTGGTGTCGGCGCCTTCTTAGTGTTCGTGCCGCAGATCTTCGTGTTGACCTTGGTTATTGGCATTATGGAGGATTCAGGCTATCTCGCTAGAGCGGCACTTATCTGTCACCGACCGCTGAGGATATTCGGCCTGACGGGTAAAAGTTTTATACCGCTGTTGTCGGGGGTTGCCTGCGCGATTCCAGCTATTTACGCCGCGAGATCTGTCGATTCTCCCCGACAAAGAATGATGACGTATTTGGCGATTCCTCTAATGCCATGCTCGGCACGATTGCCGGTTTATGCGCTTTTGATTGCCACGTTTATCCCGAGTGATACCGTTTTATTGGGCCTTGTGGGGTGGCAGGGCTTGGCGCTGTTTGCGATCTATTTTTTCGGGATGTTTGTAGCGCTAATGGTGACAGGTTTTGTCAGTAAGGCGTCTAAGAGCCAGCAAGCAGAGCAACCCTTCGTACTCGAATTGCCACCATACCGTCTGCCAACGGCTAAGCCATTGTTGCGTAATGCCTGGAATCGCTGTCAGCAGTTTGTGACTCAGGCAGGCAAGATCATTGTTGCGGTGACGATGGTGGTGTGGGTGCTGGGTTATTTTCCAAATGGCGGGGCCGATTTAGGTCAGTCGTGGCTGGGAACCTTAGGACATTTTGTCGAACCGATCTTTTCACCTTTGGGGCTGGATTGGCGTTACGGGATCGCAATTCTCACCAGCTTTCTGGCCCGAGAGGTCTTTGTGGGCACCTTAGGGACCATTTTTGGTATCGAGGGGTCAGAGGAAAATATGCTGCCGCTGGTTGATCACATTCAGGCGAGCGGTTTGCCATTGGGTTCTGGTATCGCACTGTTGGTCTTTTTTGCGGTTGCCCTGCAATGCGTTTCTACTGTGGTTATCCTCGCCCGTGAGGGCTCAACGCGCCTAGCTCTTAGCATGCTCGTGAGTTACCTCGTAGGGGCTTACCTTCTGTCACTGTTGGTCTTTCAGTTGGTGAGCGTACTGTTTTAGGCATATTTATTTGCCGTTTACAGCACAGCCCTACAAGCGGAGGTCGCAGGTGGCAGTTCGATGCGTCGCTACAAGGCCCGTTGCAGATTTGATTTTCGAGGGTCGGCTTGTGGATTACGGCGCAGCAGGGTTGCGGTATTGCCAATGCGTTGCACAAGTTCCGCGCGGGTTGTTTGGCACAGTTGCTCGATCATGGCGTCTCGAAGGTCGCGGTCACCAACGGCTATTTTAATTTTGATAAGTTCGTGGTCGCCCAGCGCCCGATCCACCTCTGCCAACACGTTTTCATTCAACCCATTTCCGCCGACTCGCACAACGGGATTTAGTTTGTGGGCAATGGCACGATATTGCCGAAGCAGCTTATTGCTCAGTGAGGTTTTTGGGGATTTGCGCTCGCTTTCCATCGTGGTCATCTATACTCAGGGCCGTGTAGTGTACGACAGACCATGATAAGAGTCCCCCACCTATGGTTAAGAAACGTTCTTCGAGTCGGGCGTGGCTAAAAGAGCATCGCGAAGACCTCTATGTACAACGTGCAATAAAAGAGGGCTATCGTTCGCGCGCCTGCTATAAGCTGAAAGAAATCAACGATCGTGATCGAGTTATCAAGCCGGGCATGACGGTCTTGGATCTGGGTGCGGCTCCCGGTGGATGGTCGCAAGTCGCCGTCGAGATGGTGGGCGCACGTGGGCGCGTCGTTGCCAGTGACATTCTGCCAATGGACAGCCTTGCGGATGTGGAGTTTCTGCTTGGTGACTTTACGGAGGAGGCCGTGTTCGAAGCCTTACAGGTCTTATTGGGCGAGCGCCCGGTCGACGTTGTTTTGTCCGATATGGCGCCAAATATGAGTGGCGTTACCGCTGTGGATCAACCTCGATCCATGTATTTGGTTGAATTGGCGTTAGATTTAGCAACTCATACCCTCATACAGGGAGGGACGTTCGTGACTAAAATTTTTCAGGGTGAGGGATTTGAGGCGGTTTTGGGAACCGCTAGGCAGCATTTTGATCGTGTTTTGACGCGCAAGCCCGAGGCTTCTCGCCCCAGATCTCGAGAGGTTTATTTGGTGGCCACCGGCTTTAAAGGCCAGTAATAAAACAGCTCCTAGCGCTGTAGGGGTGATTATTCCGCGTAAATTGCAGGTTTTTGACCCCCAAAGGGGCTTGAAATCTAGTCGTGGCGCACCAACGTAAAGCCTTTATACTGGCATGCTGCACGTGTCTCAGATTTTGGAGTGAGGGAAAAATTTTGAACAACATGGCGAAAAATTTGCTTTTGTGGCTGGTAATTGCCGCAGTCTTGCTCTCTGTATTTAATAATTTCAGTATGCAGGGCGCCAGCGAGCAGGTGGGTTACTCCAGCTTTATTGAGGAAATTAACAACGATCGAATCCGCAAGGTGGTCGTAGACGGGCTCACAATTAGTGCGGAACGCTATGACGGCTCAACCTTTGAAACGATTCGACCCATGGTTGAAGATCCAAAGCTTATGGATGACCTGCTCACGCACAGTGTGGAGGTTGAGGGCAGGAAGCCAGAGCAGCAAAGTGTCTGGACACAGCTGCTGGTCGCCAGTTTCCCCATCCTCATTATCATCGCCGTGTTTATGTTTTTTATGCGCCAGATGCAAGGTGGTGGCGGTGGCCGAGGCGGCCCCATGAGCTTCGGCAAAAGCAAAGCCAAGCTGTTGGGTGAAGACCAGATAACAACGACGTTTGCTGATGTGGCTGGGGTCGATGAAGCCAAGGAAGACGTGCAAGAGTTGGTGGAATACCTTCGCGATCCCAGCCGCTTTCAGAAGTTAGGTGGCAGGATTCCACGAGGTATTTTGATGGTCGGGCAGCCGGGAACGGGTAAGACGCTGCTGGCCAAGGCCATTGCGGGAGAGGCCAAGGTCCCCTTCTTCTCAATTTCGGGTTCGGATTTTGTCGAAATGTTCGTTGGCGTTGGCGCCTCTCGGGTTCGCGACATGTTTGAGCAAGCCAAAAAGCAGTCGCCCTGCATCATTTTTATCGACGAGATCGATGCCGTTGGCCGTCACCGTGGCGCGGGCTTGGGGGGCGGACACGACGAGCGAGAGCAAACACTCAACCAATTGCTCGTGGAGATGGACGGTTTTGAAGTCAACGATGGTGTCATTGTTATTGCCGCCACCAACCGGCCAGATGTGTTGGATCCAGCGTTATTGCGTCCCGGACGATTTGATCGTCAAGTGGTTGTAGGCCTACCGGATATACGGGGCAGAGAGCACATTTTAAAGGTGCACATGCGCAAAGTTCCCCTGGGTGAGGATGTTGATCCGTCGAAAATCGCTAGAGGAACCCCCGGATTCTCGGGTGCGGATCTTGCCAATCTGGTGAACGAGGCAGCCCTTTTTGCTGCACGCTCTGGCGTGCGCATGGTGGGCATGCAGCAATTTGAGCTGGCCAAGGACAAAATCATGATGGGCGCAGAGCGGCGTTCCATGGTCATGTCAGAAAAGGAAAAACTGAACACGGCATACCACGAGGCGGGGCATGCGATTGTGGGGCGTTTAATGCCCGAGCATGATCCGGTGTACAAGGTGTCTATTATTCCCCGTGGTCGAGCACTGGGTGTCACCATGTTCCTGCCTGAGGAAGACCGATACAGTCATAGCCGACGACATATTGTGAGTCAAATCACCAGTTTGTTTGGTGGTCGTGTTGCCGAGGAAATGACGTTGGGTCCCGAGGGGATTACAACAGGGGCCTCTAACGACATTCAGCGGGCAACGGAGATTGCTCGAAATATGGTCACTAAGTGGGGCCTCTCGCCGAAGATGGGTCCGTTGATGTATGACGAAGGTGGCGAAGAAGTATTCTTGGGTCGCAGCGCCGGTCAGCCGGCTAAAGCCATGTCAGACGATACTGCGCGCGCGATAGATCAGGAGGTGAGAACGATCATTGATGAATGCTATCAAGGCGCGCATCAAATCCTCGAGGAAAATCGCAAAAAGCTCGATGTAATGGCTGAGGCACTGATGCAGTACGAGACCATCGATGCCGAGCAGATTGACGATATTATGAACGACATCACCCCCCGCCCGCCTGCGGATTGGGGTGATTCCGGAGGCAGTCAATCAGATGGCGGTGGCGCCTCTTCGTCCACCGACTCCGTGGGGCCTATTGGTGATCCCGCTGGAGAGCATTAATCGTCTAACACCATGAAAAAACCGGGCTATGGGCCCACACAGCTAGTGTGCCCTGGCCGGGAATTTTCCTTGAGTCGTCCCTTGGTCATGGGAATTCTCAACGTTACTCCCGATTCATTTTCAGACGGTGGAGCACTGTTTAGCGCTTCAAGCCTAAACCTGGACGCCCTCTGCCGAGTTGCTGAAACCATGGTGGTTGCTGGTGCCTCGTTTCTCGATATCGGTGGCGAATCTACACGTCCCGGTGCACTGGCGGTCTCCGAGCAGGAGGAGATGGATCG
>ERZ1046568.470-NODE-470-length-33384-cov-27.499175_pt1 | contig 33384 bp, 30 predicted proteins | sample MGYA00383092_ERZ1046568 | MGnify/ENA primary metagenome ERZ1046568 (study PRJEB29581, sample SAMEA5548362) | metagenome | biome: marine; feature: coastal; material: water | depth 1 m | study: Short-term variability in the microbial, nano- and picoplankton... | reverse complement strand
TATTTCCTTCTAACTTTACATCCGGACAAGATTCAATTTCTATTAATGGTCTTATTTGGATGGGAGAATTTTCATTTATGAAAAAACAGATTAAAGACAAGCTGAAAGCAGGCTTTTCTTGTATAAAACTTAAAATTGGCAACTTGGATTTTGATAAAGAATTAGCGCTTTTAAAATCTATCAGAGACGAGTTTGACCCCCAAACTATTGAAATACGTGTGGATGCAAATGGCGCCTTTAGTCCAAAAGAAGCTTTGGAAAAATTAAAGCAGCTTTCAGACTTTAATCTTCATTCAATAGAACAGCCAATAAAACAAGGACAACTTGATCATATGGCACAGTTATGTTCAAGCAGTCCTATTCCAATCGCTTTAGATGAAGAACTAATTGGTATATTTTCTGTAACAAATAAGCAGTTTTTACTACAAACTATTAAACCTCAATTTATTATTTTAAAGCCAACTCTAGTGGGAGGTTTTAAAGGAAGTCAAGAATGGATTGATGTTGCTGAGTTCAATAAAATTAGCTGGTGGGTAACTAGTGCTTTAGAGAGTAATATTGGGTTAAACGCTATCGCACAGTGGACTTATACTCTAAATAATACTTTACCTCAAGGATTGGGAACAGGTGGCTTATTTAACAATAACGTTCAATCACCATTAGTAGTGAGTTCGGGACGATTATTTTATGACTTAAAAACAAAGTGGAATTTAAAATTTTAATTTATGTATATCAAACAGGTATTTAAAAACAAACATGACTGGTGGCTTTACTTAGCTGGACTCGCACTTATTGTGATCGCAGTTGTTTTAGGGCAAATTCCTCACACTGTTGTATTATTTTCTAAAGCATTACAGTCAGGAGTTGAACTTGGAGAATTAGATCCAAATAAAATGATGCAATTATTAGAGTCAAATCTGAATTTATTTCTAATGCTCTTGTCTTTTGCAGTTGGACTTCTTGGCCTATTTGTTGTAGTCAAGTTTCTACATAAACAATCAATTACAAGTTTAACCACATCAAGATCAAAAATTGATTGGAAACGTTTTTGGTTTGCATTTTTGTTTTGGGGTTTTATCTCCATTGTTATGATTATGATAGACTATTTGTCTTCACCTGAAAACTATGTATTTAATTTTCAGTTAAAACCTTTTTTAATTTTGGTAGCTATTGCAGCCGTTTTAGTTCCCTTACAAACAAGTTTTGAAGAGTATCTTTTTAGAGGGTATTTAATGCAAGGAATCGGAGCTATCTGTAAGAACAAGTGGGTACCTTTAATTGTAACCTCTGTTTTGTTTGGGATGCTTCACATTGCCAATCCAGAAATTGATAAACTTGGCTATATCTTACTAGTTCATTATGTTGGTACAGGATTCTTTTTAGGAGTCATTACATTGATGGATGAGGGGCTTGAATTGGCTTTAGGATTTCACGCTGCTAACAACTTATTTACGGCACTTTTAGTCACTGCAGACTGGACGGCTTTTCAAACAAATTCCATATTCAGAGATATTTCAGATCCAGATATAGGAGCTTTTGAAATATTTAGCTCTGTTTTAATTATTTATCCGATTCTGATTTTTATTTTTGCAAAAGTATATGGTTGGACGGATTGGAAAAATAGATTAATAGGTCCTATAACTAAAGAAGACTAAAACTAAATAAATTCTTGGAAGGAAATAGGACATACAAGAAACCCCACAGATCATTCAAATTAGATGGTGTTTCTTATGATAATTCTGGTCTATCTCTACTCGCAGAGGTCTATACAAAAGGGAGTGATGATTATCTATTTTCTTTGGGTATTTTTATTCAAAAATGGGTAGATCCAAATTCTAAAATTAGTCTTCAAACATCGGGTTCAACAGGAATTCCCAAAAATTTTTTAATGTCCAAACAGTCTATGGTCAATTCTGCTTTGGCCACTGGAAGCTATTTTAAATTAAGCCCCGGAGATTCTGCTTTGTCCTGCTTGCCGTTCAATTATATAGCTGCCAAAATGATGTTTGTGAGGGCTTATGTTTTGGGATTAGAATTAGATTGTATAAAACCAAGTTCATCCCCTTTAAAGTCGCTTTCTAAATCTTATATTTTTTGTGCGATGGTTCCTCTTCAGCTTGAAAAGTCAATCAAATATTTACATCAAATTAAAATACTTATAGTAGGTGGTGCCCCGCTCTCCACCGCTTTAATGGAGAAATTAAAGTCATCAGATTCAAACGTTTACGAAACTTTTGGAATGACTGAAACAGTTAGTCATATTGCAGTTAAAAACATAAAAAAATCTTTTTCTTTATTTCAGGTGTTACCTTCGATTTCAATTTCTGTTGATGCCCGGGGTTGTTTACTTATTAAAGCTCCTAAACTGTTCTCAAATTCAATAAACACAAATGACCTTGTCCAGTTACGTTCTAAAACGACTTTTGAATGGATAGGACGATTTGATGAGATTATTAATTCTGGAGGTATAAAAATCTCACCCGAACAATTAGAACAGCAACTTAAAGGAATTATTAAGAATCGTTTTTTTATATCATCTCAAAACAATACGAGGTTGGGATCTATTGTAATTTTAATCATTGAAAGTACTATACCTTGTCAGCACTTAGATTTTACGTTTATTACACCACTTAAAAGACCTAAGCAGGTTTATTATGTAGATAATTTTATTGAAACGCCTTCCGGAAAGCTCAAGCGCAAAGAAACACTTGCACTTGTTAAACTTGTATAACCCCCATGTTAAAGGTTTTCTCTACAGGGGCATGATTAGCTGCTTCAATTCCTATACTAATCCAGTCACGTGTGTCTGTAGGTGCAATAACAGCATCTGTCCATAGTCTAGCAGCTGAGTAATACGGAGATACTTGCTCATCGTAACGTAACCTAATTTGATCAGACATTTCTTTTTCTTTTTTAGCAGTAATCGATTCCCCTTTCTTTCTCAGGGCTGCAGTTTCAATTTGTAATAATACTTTTGCAGCACTTTTTCCACTCATCACTGCCAATTCCGCACTAGGCCAGGCAACGATTAATCGCGGGTCATAGGCCTTACCACACATAGCATAATTTCCAGCTCCATAACTATTTCCTATAATAATAGTGAACTTAGGAACTACGCTGTTGCTGAGTGCATTGACCATTTTAGCACCATCTTTTATGATCCCACTGTGTTCACTTTTACTACCCACCATAAATCCGGTCACATCTTGTAGAAAAACTAATGGTATTTTTTTCTGATTACAATTAGCGATAAATCGGGTAGCTTTATCTGCACTGTCATTATAAATGACTCCACCAAATTGCATTTCTTTATTGGCACTTTTAACTAATTTACGCTGGTTTGCAATAATCCCTACCGCCCAGCCGTCGATACGTGCATAGGCTGTAATGATAGTTTTTCCATAGTCTGCTTTATATTCTTCAATTTCAGAATTATCAACTAACCGGTTTATGACTTCATACATATCATATTGGTCAGCTCTTGATTTTGGAAGCAGTCCGAAAAGATCTTTAGGATTACTTTTAGGTTTTTTTGAAGGTATTTTATTAAAGCCTGCTTTTTCAAAATCCCCAATCTTATTCATAATAGATTTGATTTTATCTAAAGCAGCTGCATCATCCTTAGCTTTGTAATCAGTGACTCCGCTTATTTCACAATGTGTTGTAGCACCACCAAGCGTTTCATTGTCTATTGATTCTCCTATGGCTGCTTTTACTAAATAGCTTCCCGCTAAAAAAATACTTGCTGTTTTATCGACTATGATGGCTTCGTCGCTCATAATTGGCAAATAAGCTCCTCCAGCTACACAGCTTCCCATTATGGCTGATATCTGTGTAATACCCATGCTACTCATTTGTGCATTGTTTCTAAAAATTCGACCAAAGTGCTCTTTATCAGGAAATATTTCGTCTTGTAATGGTAGATAAACCCCTGCGGAATCCACTAAGTAAATAATAGGTAGTTTATTTTCCATGGCAATCTCTTGAGCACGAAGGTTTTTTTTAGCTGTTATTGGAAACCAAGCTCCAGCTTTTACTGTGGCATCATTGGCAACTACAATACACTGTTTTCCATTTATATAGCCTATTTTAACAACAACTCCAGCTGATGGACAACCTCCATGAGATTCATACATACCTTCTCCGGCAAAAGCACCGATTTCGATTGATTTTGATTTTGAATCTAATAAATAATCAATACGTTCGCGTGCTGTTAGTTTCCCTTTTGCATGTTCTTTTTCAATTTTGGATATACCACCACCTAATCTAACTTTCACTAATCGCTTCTTTAAATTGGTAACAAGTAATTTATTATAATCTTCGTTTTTGTTGAAGTTTAAATCCATGGCGTTTATATTTGTTACACAAAAATAACAATATTATTGAGTTTCATGTTTTTTTGTTTACTAACAATTATTAATACATATTTTTATGAATTTAGTATTTCACGAAGCTTCTTCAAGGGGGTTTGTTGATCATGGCTGGTTAAAAGCTCATCATTCCTTTAGTTTTGCAGATTTTTATAATTCTAAGAAAATGAACTTTGGATCTTTAAGGGTACTTAATGATGATTTAATTGCTCCTGGAATGGGATTTGGAACCCATCCACATGAAAATATGGAAATTATTACAATTCCACTATCGGGTCATTTAAAACATAAAGATTCAATGGGAATTAATTGGAAAGAAGTTAATGTAGGAGAAGTTCAAGTAATGTCAGCAGGAACAGGAATTCAACATTCAGAAATTAATGGCTCAAAAACTGAATATTTAAGTTTGTTTCAAATTTGGATTATTCCTAATAAAAAAAATGTAAATCCCAGGTACGATCAAGCCCATTTTGAAATTCCTAAAGTAGGTAAACTTCAGGTTTTAGTATCTTCAATTGATAACTTGGTGAGTTATGGATTAAAAATTCATCAAGATGCCCAAATATCAAGAATCAATTTGGAAGCTGAGACTGATTTCAAATATAACTTATTATCTGAATCACATGGAGTTTATATTGTGCAAATCAATGGAGTTTCTGAAGTAGCTGGTCAGCTTTTAAATCAAAGAGATGCGCTAGGTATTTCAAAAGTTAATACATTTTCAGTGAAAGCTGTTGACAGTACTGAATTACTATTTATTGAAGTGCCGATTTGATAGTTCAACTCTCAAACTCAATAACTTTTGCTAAAAGTTAAATCGAATGTTTTAAAAAATTACCGATATTTGGAATTCTAAAATTTAATTATGACAATGAACAAAAATACAGTACTTGCATTAGCTACATACATAATGATATTTATTGGATTATCTCTAATTGCTTTAGGTGCTTTTAGGTATAACGAGGTTGCTGGATGGGGTTTTGCCTCGGTAGGAATTGGCTTTCTAGCTAATGCTTGGGTGTTTAACGCTTTAAAAGGTCGAGTATAATGAGTGATGATAAAAAGATTATATTTTCAATGTCAGGTGTCACAAAATCATACCAAAGTGCTAACACTCCAGTTTTAAAAAACATATTCCTTAGCTTCTTTTATGGCGCTAAAATAGGTATTCTAGGGCTTAACGGATCTGGTAAATCCACCTTATTAAAAATTATAGCAGGCGTTGATAAAAATTATCAAGGTGATGTTGTGTTTTCACAAGATTATTCTGTAGGCTACTTAGAACAAGAGCCAAAATTAGATGAGTCTAAAACTGTTATGGAAATTGTTCGTGAAGGCGCGTCTGAAATCGTTGCTATTTTAGATGAGTATAATAAAATAAACGATATGTTTGGGCTCGAAGAAGTGTATTCCGACCCTGATAGGATGGAGAAACTAATGAACCGACAAGCTGAATTACAGGACCAGATTGACGCAGCTAATGCCTGGGAATTGGATACCAAGCTTGAAATTGCAATGGATGCTCTTAGAACTCCTGAAGGCTCAAAAAAAATATCTGTGCTTTCAGGTGGTGAACGAAGGAGAGTAGCTTTATGTCGTTTATTACTTCAGGAACCGGATGTTTTATTATTAGATGAGCCAACGAATCACTTGGATGCAGAATCTGTTCACTGGCTAGAGCATCACTTAGCTCAGTACAAAGGTACTGTCATTGCCGTAACACATGATCGTTATTTCTTAGATAATGTAGCAGGGTGGATTTTGGAGTTGGATAGAGGTGAAGGTATTCCTTGGAAAGGAAATTATTCTTCTTGGTTAGACCAAAAATCAAAACGTTTAGCACAAGAAAGTAAAACTGCAAGTAAGCGTCAAAAAACACTTGAGCGAGAGCTTGAATGGGTTCGTCAAGGGGCTAAAGGCCGTCAAACAAAGCAAAAAGCACGTTTGAAAAACTATGATAAACTAATGAATCAAGATCAAAAGTTACTTGATCAAAAGCTGGAAATTTATATTCCAAACGGTCCACGTTTAGGAACGAATGTAATAAAAGCAGAAGGTGTAAGTAAAGCCTATGATGATAAGCTTTTGTATGATAATTTAAACTTTAATCTTCCTCAGGCAGGGATAGTTGGTATTATAGGACCCAATGGTGCTGGTAAAACTACTATATTTAAAATGATCATGGGTGAAGAGAGTTCAGATAAAGGAAGTTTTAAAGTTGGTGAAACTGCCAAAATCGCTTATGTAGATCAAAGTCACTCTAACATAGACCCAGACAAATCAATTTGGCAAAACTTCAGTGATGAACAAGAACTTGTTATGATGGGTGGAAAGCAAGTTAATTCACGAGCTTACCTAAGTCGTTTTAATTTTTCAGGGAGTGAACAAAATAAAAAAGTAAATATGCTTTCCGGTGGAGAGCGAAACCGCTTGCATTTAGCGATGACACTAAAAGAAGAAGGAAATGTCTTGCTTTTAGACGAACCTACAAATGATTTGGATGTAAATACTTTAAGAGCTTTAGAAGAAGGTTTAGAAAACTTTGCAGGCTGTGCTGTGATAATTAGTCATGATCGTTGGTTTTTAGACCGTATTTGTACACACATACTAGCTTTTGAGGGTAATTCTGAAGTTTACTTTTTTGAAGGAAGTTTCAGTGATTACGAAGAAAATAAAAAACAGCGTATGGGAGGCGACTTAATGCCAAAACGAATCAAATACAAAAAACTAATAAGATAATTTATTTGTGAATAACACTGTAAGCTGTAATCTATACCAACGCCATGCTATAATTTTTGTTGATAAATATTTTGTTATGTGTTGTGTTTAAATTATTCTAAAAATAACAACTATTTAGCTTTTCTATACATTGGAACTAAATAGCTGATGCTGTATCCAAATCCCATACCAAATTTCCCACTATCATATGTACGTCCAAATCCTGGTATGTAAATATTCTCAAAGTTATTAATATTTGTTTCAAATACTCGTCCTTTGATTTGTAAATTAAAACCAAGGAAAAGATTATTTAATACTTCTGTTTTAACACCTAATATTATTTCTATCCACCCAGAACTTAGTGCTGAAAAATTGTTATTTGAAACTACTTGATTCCCCCCCCAAGTTAGGCTATTCGTATCGTAAATAGTGTAACTATTTAAAGTCTGATTAAAATTTGTAATCCCTATTCTCATTCCTGAATAAATTAAGTTATCCATTCCAGCCCAATTGGTATACATATTGTAATCTATTCCTACCTTTAAATAGGTTCCCTCTGCAGTACTGTTTAGGTAGTTTGTAGTGCTTGTCTTTTTTTCAGATCCTATTTCTCCAGCTATGTATAAGTTTTTAGATAAACGATAATCTCCGTTAATTTCAAAACCCATATAATCTTTCTCTGTCAGAGAACGGGTTATTTTACTTAAATCAACTCCAAGTCGTAAACCATATTTTTGTTTGACTACAATGCTATCTCCAATTTCTGACTCAGCTTCTTGCGCATTAAGACTCATCAAAAGACCTATACATGCTAATATATTAATGAAGTACTTTGACATGGATTTCATTTTCATTTATTACTTGAGTTGATAAAATTTCAGAATTTATCAACCATTGTTCATTATCTGTTTCAACACTAAATGTTTGAACTGAATAATTATTAATGTATCCACATGCTCTGGATACATATACAGTTTCAATTTCATATGTAATGGTAATTATATCTGGATTACCGATAACTACAGAATCAATAACGTCATAGCTTTTATATAATTTAAACTGGGTTTGAATACTATTATTTTGCAACGGTAAAGCAATTGAGGATCTAGTTGAAACGAGTTCATTGTAAATAGAAATTTCATTTAAATCTGGATCTAATCCAATTACAAATAAACCTGGAACAGATTTAATCTGGTCGGGCGCAGTAATATCATAAAATTCTATAACTAATCTAGGTGTAGTTTGGGTTGTTGCTGGGCAAACATCATCCTTTTCACAACCAAAGTAAATAAGGGCGACTGTCAGTAAAAATAAATGATGTTTTTTCATTGGATATTAGTTTAAAACTATTTTATTCAACTTCAATAATTTTTTCAATGGATTTAGCCAACTTGAAATCTAAATCAGTAACCCCACTAACATCATGAGTAGATAGTTTTATTTTTAATAAATTATATGAGTTGGACCAGTCTGGATGGTGGTTTAGTTTTTCACATTCAAAGGCTATTCGAAATACAGCACTCATACAATTTTTGAAGTTATCAAATTCAAACTCCGTCGTTAAGGCATTATTGTGATGATCCCAATCAGGGAAATCTTCCAAGCGCTTTTCAATTTCTAAATCCGTTAGTAATTTCATATTTATATGAGTATTAAAATCAAAAGTACAACATTTTTAAAAGCATTAAATTGTATAAGAAGTTGTTTTCTCGAAAAGAACAACCGTTTCTATGTGTGATGTATGAGGAAATTGATCTATTAGACTTATTTTCTTTATTATATATCCGTGATTCTTCAGCTCTACAGTATCTCTTGCTTGCGTTGCAGGGTTACAAGAAACATAAACAATCCGATCTGCATTAATATTGATAATTTTTAACAATGTTTTTGGAGCAATCCCTGAGCGAGCTGGGTCTAAAATAATAGTACGTATCTTATTGTTATATTCAGGATGGTTTTTTAAGAATTTTCCAACATCACTTGTGTAAAATTTTAAGCCATCAATTTTATTTCTTTTAGCATTTTTGATAGCATCTTCAATTGCAGTTTCAGTTATGTCAACTCCAATAATTTTTGTGTTGCTAGCTCTAGATGCTAAAATCTGTCCGATCGTTCCAGTTCCACAAAATAAATCCATGACGATATTATTATTTACATCATCTTTTTTTTCTAATGCGTAATCAATTACTTTGGTATAAAGTTTTTCAGCAGATTTAGGATTAGTTTGAAAAAAGCTTTTCATACTAATTTCAAAATTTAGCCCTAGTAATTCTTCTACAATCTTATCATCTCCAGCTACCAGTTGACTCCTTCCGGTTGTAGCGAGTGTTCTATCGCCTGTTTCATCATTGATCGAGTGTAGCAGTCCAGCAAAGCGTTCTTTAAATAGATCTTGAAGTAGTTCAGAAAATGCTGTTAAATCAAACTTAGCAAGTTCATAAGAAGTTGTTACTAAATTAAATAAGAGTTGATTGGTTTTGTAAGACTTTCTCACAACAAAAAACCGGAAGAATCCTTTTTTTTTTGGTCCATGCCATGGGGCTAAGCCTGTGGATTCACAATACTTCCTTAAGTAACTAATATTGTCCTCAACTTGTTTATCAAACAAGCCAGAGTCTTTTTCTAGATTATCTCCCATCCACCATACTCCACGTCTTTTAAAACCTAAAGTAAAAACATCGATATCAGTTTTATTTTCTCGGTCATATCCAATTGCAGAAAACCCATATTCCATTTTATTTCTGTAATGAAATAGGTTAGGGGACGTAACTAATTCATCAAAAAGAGATTCAATATTTGATACTTTACCGATGCGTTTAAATAACGACAAGGTACTTTCTTTCTTGTATTTATGCTGTATTTCGATAGGTAGCTTAATGAAAGGCGCGCCGGGTATATCTTGAAATGGAACTTCGACTTCGCTGGGTGAACTCTCTATGACATCAATCAAGCTGCATTCCGCATACTTTTTACTTGATTTTTTTACTTTAGCCTTTACTGTTTGCCCAGGAATGGTGTTGGGAATAAATACAACAAATTCGCCCTCTTCAGATCGAATTCTAGCAATTCCTTTTCCGCCAAAAGCATAGTCTTCAATTTTTAACTCTAATATCTGTCCTTTTTTTACAAATTTATTTCGTTCTCTTTTTGGCATTTTATTATATCCTAACAGTTGTCTGCAATATTAATAAAAGAAATGAACGTACACGAAAAATTGTTATAAAATTGAGTTATATGATATGAATTATATTTCATAAATTGCAATTATTAGGGATGATTTCTTTCCCACGCTGAATTTTCGGACTCTTCGAAAGAATAAAGGTAGATAAGGAATGGTTGTTTTAAAAATTTATAAATATTAAAAATGGCTGTTTTAAATAATATTACATCACAAGAAGCGATTAAATTGGAGTACAAACATGGGGCTCATAATTACCATCCGTTACCAGTCGTTCTATCTAAAGGCGAAGGTGTATTTGTATGGGATGTTGAAGGAAATCGATATTATGATTTTTTATCTGCTTACTCATCTGTAAATCAAGGGCACTGTCATCCAAGTATTGTTAACGCTATGATTGAGCAATCACAAACTCTTACGTTAACTTCCCGTGCTTTTCACAATGATAAGTTAGGTTTATACGAAAAATATGTCACTAATTATTTTGGGTTTGACAAAGTACTTCCAATGAATACTGGAGCAGAAGCAGTTGAAACTGCTCTAAAAATTGCCCGAAAATGGGCCTATGAAGTAAAGGGTATTCCTCAAAATGAAGCACAAATAATCGTGTGTGAAAATAATTTTCACGGCCGAACAACTACTATAATTTCCTTTTCAAATGATCCTATTGCTCGTGATAGCTTTGGTCCTTTCACAGGCGGTTTTATCAAAATCCCTTATGATGATTCAGCTGCTTTAGAAGAAACTCTAAACAACAATTCAACTATCGCAGCGTTTTTAGTGGAACCAATTCAAGGTGAAGCGGGTGTTTATGTTCCTTCAGAAGGCTATTTAGCCAAAGCAAAAGCTTTGTGTGAAGCTCATAATGTTTTATTTATAGCAGATGAAGTTCAAACTGGAATCGCACGAACAGGACGCTTATTAGCAACCTGTGGAAATTGTAGTTGTGAAAAGAAAGACTGTTCTGGAACTCCTGAGGTTAAGCCAAATATTCTAATTCTTGGAAAAGCATTAAGCGGAGGTGTATATCCAGTGTCTGCTGTTTTAGCTAATGATTCCATAATGAATGTAATTACTCCAGGATCACATGGAAGTACTTTTGGAGGAAATCCAATAGCTGCAGCTGTCGCAATGGCCGCATTAAAAGCGGTTAAAGAAGAAGATTTAACAGAAAATGCTTATCGTTTAGGGAATTTGTTCAGAGCTAGTTTAAATACGTATATAGAAGCTAGTACCATTGTGAAATCAGTGAGGGGTAAAGGACTTCTAAATGCGATTTTGATTAATGATCACGAAGAGAGTGATACTGCATGGAATATTTGTTTAAAACTAAGAGATAATGGTTTGTTAGCAAAACCAACACATGGAAATATTATACGTTTTGCGCCGCCATTAGTAATGTCTGAAGCACAACTTTTAGATTGTATAGATATTATTATTAAGACATTAAAAGATTTTGAGAGAAGTTAATTTTTTTAAATTTTCATTGTATATATAACAGACCACTCGAGCAATAGTGGTCTGTTAGTATTATATGAAATTGAGTATTAAAGCAAATATTCTGTACTTATAAAGTTTGATCTTTTTGATTCTAGAAGATCTTTTAAAATAGAGTTATTCGCACTATTCTCTTTGGATGCAACAAAAGTTCTTATAGAAAATGATCGCAATGCATCTCTAACACTTAAGGTGCTAAACGCAGAATCTTTTCTACCGGTAAAAGGAAATACATCCGGACCACGTTGGCAGGAACTGTTTAAATTGACTCGACAGACTAGGTTTACAAGTACATCAATCAAAGGCGCTAATGTATTTACTTTTTCGCCAAATACACTTACTTGTTGTCCGTAGTTTGATTCTGCCATATCATCCAACACTTGTTGAACGTCTGAAAATGTAATTATAGGAATTACAGGTCCAAATTGCTCTTCAGCATATAAGTCCATTGTTTTATTTACATTTGACATCACTGCTGGATATATATAGTTATCTGTTAACTTACCTCCTTTAGAATTTAATATTTTTGCTCCTTTGCTTTGAGCGTCTTCAATTAAAGCTTTAATATATGCTGGTTTGCTTGGTTCTGGAAGAGGGGTTAACTTCACACCATCCTCCCACGGGTTTCCAAATTTTAATGCATCTACTTTTTTACAAAAGCGTTCGTTAAATTCTTTTGAAATACTGTCGTGAACATATAATATTTTAAGGGCTGTGCATCGCTGCCCATTAAATGATAATGTACCAGCAATACACTCATCTACAGCAAGATCTAAATTTGCATCCGGTAATATAATCCCTGGGTTTTTAGCTTCTAATCCTAAAACTGATCTCAAGCGGTTACTTTTGGGGTGACTATTTTGCAATGCATTTGCTGAGCTACTATGCCCAATTAAAGCAAGTACATCTATCTTTCCTGTTTCCATAATTGGAGTAGCAAGTACACGTCCACGTCCGTACAACACGTTTACAACTCCTTTTGGAAAGCTATTTTGAAATGCTTCCATTAGGGGAGATAATAGTAATACACCAAGTTTAGCTGGCTTAAACACGGTAGTGTTGCCCATAATCAAGGCAGGGATTAGCAAAGCAAATGTTTCATTTAAAGGATAGTTGTAGGGACCTAAGCACAAAACAACTCCAATGGGTCCTCTTCTAATGTGCGCATGAACTCCTGAATTTTTTTCAAATTTGGCAGAATTACGATCTAATTGTTTGTAGTCGTTTATGGTGTCATATATGTAGTCAACAGTTCTATCAAATTCTTTTTCTGAATCAGCTAGGTTTTTACCAATTTCCCACATAAGATATTTCACAACAGTGGCACGTTTGGTTTTCATTTGATTAGCAAATTTTTCCATACATGAAATTCGATCTGCAACTTTCATTGTCGGCCAGATCCCCTGACCATTGTTGTACGCGTTTGATGCTGCATCTAATGCTTCAAGAGCTTGTTCTTTTGTGAGTTCAGGAACACTTCCAAGTAGTGTTTGTTGGTAATCTTCAGTTGACGAAATGGTAGAGTATACATCCGTCATTTTTCCAGACCAAGATTTTAACTCCCCATTTACTAGATAGTTTTTTTGTTTAATTAAATCATTAATTTGATAAGCTTCTGGGATTTTTTGGAAAATCATATAATTGGTTGTTAGTTAGACAATTGTAAAATTAATTAATAATTAAGCGAATTAATATTAATGAAACGTTAATCTTATTTTATGTGAGTTAGTTTTATAAAAAAAATCAAAAAAAATCCCCATTAAAATATGGGGATAATAAACTTTTTTTTATTTATTTTTTTCAATTTCTTTCATTGCTTCTTGAAATTGTACAAAAACATCATCAAACCCACCTGAAGAATATACGTAAACATTGTAGGTGAGGTATAATAAATTAATAATTAAAATTATTAATGCTACTATTTTTGCCGTATTCATCGCCTTGAAATTTCCATCAAATTCATCGGGATTTTGTGTAGCATCTTTAATTTTGTTACGCGCTATTAGAAATGCAGGCCCAGAAAGTAAAAATCCTAGACCGCCAAAGCAACAGCACAATAATCCAATAATACTCAATACGTAAGTAAGCGTTGTGTTTAATTGTTTTTTCATTTTAATTTAGATAAATAGTTGTTTTATAGTGTAGCTAATTATAATAGTTGTTATTGAAAGTATGGAAAGTATATTAATCCCTTTTTTGTAGTTTTTAAATTTGTAAAAGTGAGATACTGTTAAGTAAAATAATAAAATTATTAGCGGATAAATTGCAGCATACATATAAAATGCCTCAATAAAAGATCCTCTAAAAACTAAAATCAATGCGCGTTGAAGCCCACAGCCCATACATTCATATCCAAAAAGGGTTTTACTCAGACAAGGGATCATATATTCTTCATACATAATAGTATTGACTTTAGCATCAATTTTCAAAGAACGAAAAATATTTTTGTAATAAAAAATTGACATTACCATTTTCATTGATTCTAATGCTGTAATTTTGAATCATAAATTATATAAATATGTCTTGTAGGTCTTTTTATTTAATATGTTTTTTAATAGGAATTTTTTTGGTTTTATTCCAAGAATTTGTGTTTTTCGTACATGTTTTAATCAAGATATTTGGTTTAAGTCTTGTAATGTTTTCCTTATATAACCTTGCTAAAGGAATAGAAGATCATTCCAAAAATGAATCATTTATTGAATACGACGAAGAAGAATGAAATTTAAAATTAATGACTCAGTAGCAGTTCTAGACGATGATTTGTCGGGAATAATTATAAACATTGATGGTTCTGATATAACAGTAGCTACCTCCACAGGTTTTGATTTGATTTTTAATTCTAGTGAATTAGTAAAAATGAAACAAAATTTAATGAGTTCACAATTTTTGTTTTCTAACACTTCAATTAATAATGTGTTAAAAGAAAAAGAGTCAAATAAGAAATATACTCCTCCAAAAATTAGCTCCAAAGTTAGAAACAAGAATAGAATAGTTATCGACCTGCATGTCAACCAGCTAGTGAAAAATACCAGAGGAATGGAAAATCAAGATATACTTAATTTACAATTAGAAACAGCCAAACGACATTTGGAAGCTGCAATTCAACAACGTAGGCAACGTATAATTTTCATTCATGGGTTAGGAGCAGGCATTTTAAAAATTGAACTTGAGTATTTATTTAAACGTTATGATAAATTAAAGTACTACGATGCTAATTATCAAGAGTTCGGTCAGGGAGCTACGGAAGTTTATATATTTCAATCAAAAATCAGTTAATAATCAATAGAATATTCGTAAGAACCCAAGAAAAAACTATCCGTAGATAGAATAGATATATCTATGTTTTCAAGAGTGACATTCACTGTAAAATCTCTGCTAAATTCATTAGAATTTGAAATATCGCTTTCAAATGCTGTCATTACAGTATCGTCTAAATATCGAGCTACAGCTGCACCAGTAGCGAGGTCGTCGAATAAATTACCATTATTATTTTCGTCTTCTAACTTTGTCAATGTCCCATCTCCATCATCATCATTATCTAAATAATCAGGGATTAAATCTCCATCTGTGTCCTGCATGTCAGCTAAATCTCCATCTCCATTGGGATCAGGTTTTTCATTTATAGTTGGGACATTATCTCCATCGTCGTCATTGTCTTTGTAGTTAGGTATTCCATCATTATCAGTATCTCCATCGAATTCCAAAGCTGTCGGAATTCCGTCATTATCGTCATCTAAAAAAGTAGTTACAAATACAGCATTTCCACTTAAAGCTTCGTAATTAGTTATTACAGAAACATTAGCATCAGGAATATCTTGACATATATAGTTATTTGGATCAGCGTTGTAAGTTCTATAATTAAATTTAACAGAATTTCCATTTATGGGAATAGTTTGTATATTTCCTGAGTTCTCAGTATTGAATATTGATTGCACTTGTGAGTTGTTGTTGAATAGAAGAGTTAGTGACTCAAATGGAGTGTTTTTTGTGTCATATAAAATATAATTTTGTGATGTTTCGTTACCACACAGAGTTAAATTTTTATCAAAATCTAATTGAACAGAAATAACGTCTCCATCGTTGCACGAAAAATTAAAAACAATAAGAACAAAAACCAAAATGTATCGCATATTTAAAATATTTTATTACAAAAATAACTGAATTGTTAAATAATTCGAATTATTTCGACTATAATTTTATTTTACTATTTTTGAAAAAATTTGATTTATATGAACTCGATTTACTTGGACAACGCAGCTACTACTAAAATCAGAGATGAAGTTGTTGATAAGATGTCAAATGTCTTAAAATCAAATTATGGTAATGCTTCATCGACTCATGGTTTTGGTCGTTCGTCAAAATCAATTATTGAAAATTGTAGAAAGAGAATAGCTTCACATATTAATGCAACTCCTTCTGAAATAATATTCACATCTGGAGGTACTGAAGCTGATAATTTAGTTCTTAGATCTTCAGTTAAAGATTTAAAAATCAATCATATAATTACATCAAAAATTGAACATCATGCCGTTCTTCACACTGTTGAGCAATTAGAGATAGATTATTCCATTAAAATCAGTTACGTTAATATACTAGAAAACGGTTCTGTAGATTACAATGATTTAGAAAAACTTTTAAAAATTAGTTCTTCCACTCTGGTTTCATTAATGCATATAAATAATGAAATTGGAAATATTTTAGATTTAAAAAAAGTAGCTGTTTTGTGCAAGGAGAATAATGCGCTTTTTCATAGTGATACCGTTCAATCTTTTGGACATTTTAATATGGATGTAAAAGTAATTCCTATTGATTTTATGGTCGCTAGTGCTCACAAATTCCATGGCCCCAAAGGAATTGGATTTACTTTTATTAGAAAAAACTCGGGTCTTAAATCCTTAATTATTGGAGGTGCCCAGGAACGGGGTATTCGTGCTGGAACCGAAAGTATTCATGATATTGTTGGACTAGACGAAGCATTGAATCTGTCTTATAAAAATTTAGTTCAAGACAATTCTTTTGTAACTGATCTAAAGTCATATTTTATAACTCAATTAACCACTAATATCCCAGGAGTAAAGTTTAATGGTGCATGCAGCGATTTTATAAATAGTACTCATACAATTGTCAATGTATGTTTTCCTGTATCTTCAACAAATGCTCCAATGTTTCTTTTTCAATTGGATTTGAAAGGAATAGCTTGCTCAAAAGGAAGTGCATGCCAGAGTGGAAGCGGTAAAGGATCTCACGTTTTGTCTAAAATTCTTAATAAAGATGATTTGAATAAGCCTTCAATTCGCTTTTCGTTTAGTGTTTACAACACAAAAAAAGAGCTTGACTGTGTTGTATCGACTCTTAAAGATTTGGTAAACGAATCAATTTCTTAAAATTGAAATCCTAGTCTTAAATTGAAAACTCTAGGCGTCAAATAATTTGGTATGGAGTACTGCCGCTTTGAATAAACATCTCTTACCCATGTGTTAGTGATTGAATTTTGTACATCAAACATGTTAAATATTTCGAGACCTATTGACAATTCTTTAATTCTTTTTTGCCATTTTTTTACACCTTTTTTATTAGAATCAATAATAACATAGGACATTCCAACATCGGCTCTCTTATAGTCCGGTAAACGATTTTGGTAAGTATATGGGCTTACGTAACTTGGTGATCCACCTGGAACTCCTGTATTATAAACTAAGTTTAAGTACATTTTCATATTTGGTAACTGGGGAATGTAGTCCTGAAACAGAATCCCAAATTTCAAACGTTGATCAGATGGTCGAGCAATGTAGCCCTGATTGTTTATGTTCTCTTCAGTTTTTAAGTATCCAAAGGAAAACCAGGATTCACTCCCGGGAACAAATTCTCCGTTTAAGCGTAGATCCATCCCATAACTATATGCCTGTGCTTCATTTGCTGCTGCATAGCGTATTCTAACGTTTTCAATTGTGTAGGGATTGACATCACTTAACTTTTTGTAGTAGGCTTCTGAAATAAGCTTAAAAGGACGATCCCACATTTCAAAACTGTACTCATTAGCAATAACTATGTGAATTGATTTTTGTGCCTTTACCTTGCTATTAACATCTCCATTATAATTTCGAAGTTCACGATAAAAAGGAGGTTGGTAATATAAGCCTCCACTTAAACGAAATAGTATATCTTTATTCCAATCAGGTTTAATCGCAAGTTGAATTCTTGGACTAATTACACTTTTGTAATTGCTTTTGAAACTTTCACCTTTGACGGACCAGCCATGATAACGAACCCCAAGATTCGCATATATCTCATGGTTATTAACAATAGATCTTCGATTCCATTGTCCGTAAACTTGAAAACGATTTAGTTGTGTACTGTTGGTGGTACGGATATTTTGAAAAGGTACAATAGGACTTTGGTCTGCTGCATATGGCTGATCATTAAATTGATCTAAATTTGGTGGGTTTATTGAAAAACCTGCTGAGTCAATCATTTCCCATTCTACAATTCGGTCTTTAATATCTTCGTCAGTAAATTTTATGGACCATTCAAAATTATTGTCCTGGGATTTTAAGTATCCTTTATGCTCAATATTAGTTATCAGGGCATCTAAATCATTTCTTGCGTGGTTAAGCTGTGAGCCTATTCCTTCCGTAAACTCTACTTCCCCCAGGTTTTCATCTCCTATATTATTATTAACCTCACCAAGACGATATTGAGCAAGAATATCAAAATATTCTTGTTCAGTTGTATAAAATGACGAAGTAATTAATTTTAAGGTCAAATTTTCATTTACAAAATAATTTCCTTTTAATGCACCAAAATAGGTTTGATATTTATCATTTTCTTGCCCGTTATAATATACCAGTAGTGCGATCGGATTTTCTAAAGTACCAAAATTAGTTTGGCGTGTAATAGGTTTGTATTGGTAATCGTTAATTGCTAAATTTCCTAAAAAACTTAAATGAAATCTTTCTGAAAATTGATAGGTTAAATAGGCTTGGGCGTCAGCAAAAGTGGGATTAAAATTAGTTTCAGTTTCTTTTGAATTAACAAGAAGGCTGTTATCTCTATATCTTAAACCTGTTATTGATGTAAATTTAGAGTCCTTGGATATAGCTTCAGCAGTAAAACTACCCCCTAATAAACTAAAGTCGGTAGTGAATCCTGACTCAATTGGTGTTCTGTAGGTAATGTCTAAAACCGAAGATAATTTATCTCCATATTTTGCTTGAAATCCTCCAGCTGAAAAGTCTAAATTTTGAATCATATTAGAATTTACAAAACTCAGCCCCTCTTGTTGTCCTGAACGAACTAAAAAAGGACGATAGACTTCTATTTCGTTAACATAAACAAGATTTTCATCAAAATTACCTCCTCTTACAGAGTATTGTGTGCTTAATTCGTTTGTGATATTTACTCCTGGAAGTGTTTTTAATAAATTTTCAACTCCGGGTTGAGCTCCTTTGATAGTTCTAATAATTTGTGGAGATATGGTGGTAACTCCTTTTAAGTTTTTTCGGTTTGATCCTTTAATAATAACCGTCTCAATTTGCTCATAACTGTTTTTTAAAACAGGGTTAAATTCTAGTGCTTCTCCGTTTTTCAAATTAAATGAAGCTTCAATTAACTTATAATTTATATGAGATATTTTAATATTAACATTTTTTTTTGCAGGGATTTTAAGACTATAAAATCCATTTAAGTTTGTGACTGTACCGTTGGTATCTGTTGTAACGTTCGCTCCTTGAACTGGTTGATTTTGATCATTAAGTATAATACCCTTAATTGTTGATGTTTGTCCGACAATTAGAGTTGGTCCTAATATTGTAAGTAGTAAAATAGTATGAGTGAATATTTTTTTCAAATTTATGTAACTATTTTTTGTAAAACAATGATTCAAATGTTGAAGTATTTCCTACATTGTCTGTGACTACTATTTTTAAATTATTTTCTATTTCTTTTTTAATATTATCATCAAAATTATAGGTCAGTAATTGTGTTTTAATATCATATTCCATCAATATCCAATTTCCATTTAAAGTAGCTCTGTAGTTATTTATCCCTGAACCTTCATCAAAAATCTTAACTTTTAAATTTCTAAGTTTACTAACCCAGCTTTTATTTTTAAAGTTAACTGCATATATATTAGGTTTTTCGCTATCAATACCTAATGTATAACTTCCTAAACTCTTGGTACGCGTAGAAAGACTGTTTCCACGCTTTTTTGTGTTAGAGTAGTAGAGTTTATTTCCGTTCGTGGAAATACGTCCAATGAACAAATGTTTTTTATTTCCATTATAATTACTAATATCAAAATTAATATCAATATACTTTTGCAATGGAATCGATGCGTTATGTAGATAAAGGGTATCATTGGCCACCTCAAAGTTTATATGTACATTTTCGTAAAATGTATTTTTTGGTATTTCAACACTAACATGATCTTTTTTTAAGTTTATTTTTTCATAAGCATTGATTCGTTGAAGTTCTGTGTTGTTTTGTTTTGGATTTATCAAATTTTTATAAACACCATTTATAGGAACTCGGATTTCTGATTTATTGCCTTTGAAATCACTTACTATTACTTCATAAGTAGAAATTGAATCATTTTCTACCTTTAAGACTCCATTATTTGAGTATGATTTGAGAATCGATAAGGGGTTATTTTTTTCAATAAATAGCTTTTGAATTCTTTTTTTATTGTTAAAAAAAAAATCGTAATCTATGTAGCGATTAAGGTGCTTTGTTTCATCAAAAGAAAAGCGATTAAAATTAATGTTTAAACTTTTTTTCCCGTTATATAAAGTTTGAATATTATTTACTCCATTTTTATTAGAAGCCAGGTCTAGTTTGTCTATACTTATAATTCCAAATCCAATTTCACCAAAAGCGTTAATACGTTCAGATTTATAAGTTCCATCTTTTTGTTTTTTAATTTTAATTTTGATTCTTCTGGTCTTCCCATTTATATGGCTATTTTTGGAAATTGGATATCCAAATAATTCGTATACATCAGGTGGAGTAGTGTCTTTAACATCAAATCCGAACATTAGTGGGTTCAGAGGTCGCTCTTGATTGTCTCTAATTTCAAAATGTAGATGTGGTCCTCCAGATCCTCCAGTATTTCCAGTAAATGCTATTAATTGCTTTTCAGAAACTTTTAAAGCTCCTGTTTGAGGAAATAGTTCAATTTCAAATGTTTGTCTCTCGTATTGCTTTTTTTTGACATATGCCTCTATGGTTGGAGAAAACTTTTTAAGGTGAGCATAGACGGTCGTATAGCCGTTTGGGTGTTTTATGTAAAGTGCCTTTCCATAGCCATACCTTGATATTTTTATCCGACTAACATATCCAGAAGCAGAAGCATAAGTTTTAAGCCCCTCTTTTCCTTGTGTTTTTATATCTAACCCTGAATGAAAATGATTATTTCTTAATTCGGCGAACGAACCAGATAAAATTAAATTTATATCAAGTGGCGAATTGAAATAATTTTGCGGATAATTTGATTGTCCATTACATATACATACAAAGAGAAGTAGGCTTACAATAGTAGTTTTCATAAAAAATGATATAGTTGCTAATTTATACATTTGAATACAAATACAAAAATTATTGATGCGTATCCCGACTGATGGTTACAAATAAAAATAAATTTAAGCTAAAACAATTGTGTTATTAATTATGGAATGTTAAATTTGTGAAAAAGGTATTGAAAAAGTAAATGAGTAAAATCGAGCTTATTGTTTATTCACTTGAAAAAAAAGTACAAAAAGTATTGTACCAACTAACCAAGATAAAAAAAGACAATACATCTTTAAAGCAAAAGCTAAATGAAGTCAAAGCTGAAAATCATAAGCTTTTACATTCACTTAAAGAAAAAAAAAGTGATTATGACACACTTAAATTTGCTAACTCAATCCTTGGCAGTGAACAAAATAAAAGAGAAACAAAACTTAAAATAAATTCTTTAGTTAAGGAGATAGACGATTGCATATCTAAGCTATCTGATTAGGCAATAAATATATGAGTGAACGTTTAAAAATAAAATTATCCATAGCCAATAGAGTATATCCATTGACTATAAATCCTGACCAAGAAGAAGGTCTCCGTTCAGCGGCTCAAAAAATTGATTTAACTATAAAGAAATATGAGAAGAGTTACTCCGTTCAAGATAAGCAAGATGTTTTGGCAATGTGCGCACTTCAATTTGCAACTCAAAATGAACAAAATTCAATTGACAATACCAGTTTAAATGAAGATTTAGAATCTCGTCTCGTTTCAGTAGACAAATTAATAGATTTACATTTAAATAATAACGTTCTTTAAATAAATAAGGTTACTGCCTATATTGATCACTTTTTTGATAAACTCAACGGAAATTTTTTAAATTGGGTGCGTTTAAGTTGTAAAAGCATGCTGTCTTGTTACAGATCCTTGATCAACTTTTCAACTCTAAATCTTGTATTTATGGAGTTTATACAAAAACAGATTGATATAGGCTTTTTTTTAATTTAATAATTACATATGGAAACTAATACTATAATAATTGTTTGTGTTGCTGCCATGTTGGGACTTATCTCAGGTTTAGTAATATCAAAATTACGTGAAAAAAATAATGCATCCCAAGTTACTAAAAATGCTAAAAGAGATGCAAATTCTATTATTTCAAAGGCAAGGATAGACGCTGAAGCAATAAAAAAAGATAAAATATTTCAAGCAAAAGAACGGTTCTTAGAACTGAAATCAGAACATGAGCAGGTTATTCAGTCTAGAGAAAAGAAAATAAGTGAGGTTGAAAAAAGAACTCGAGATAAAGAATCTCAAATTTCATCTGAGCTTTCGAAGAATAAAAAATTATCTGGTGAACTTGAATTTAAAATGAATGATTACAACAATCGTTCAACTTTGTTAGATAAACGAAAAGAAGAGGTTGAGAAGGCTCACAAAAGTCAAATAAAACAACTAGAGGTAATTTCTAGCTTATCTGCAGATGATGCAAAGCATCAACTTGTTGAGTCCTTAAAGTCTGAGGCAAAAAATGATGCTATGGTATATATTCAGGACACTATGGAAGAAGCAAAATTAACTGCTGAACAAGACGCTAAAAAAATTATAATTAATACAATTCAACGAATTGGAACCGAGGAAGCAGTTGATAACTGTGTTTCAATTTTTAATATCGAATCTGATGACGTTAAAGGAAGAATTATTGGTCGTGAGGGCCGTAATATTAGAGCCATTGAAGCGGCTACAGGTGTTGAGATTATCGTCGATGATACGCCAGAGGCCATTATACTATCTTGTTTTGATTCTGTCCGAAGAGAGGTGGCTCGTTTGTCTTTACACAAATTGGTAACTGATGGTCGTATCCATCCAGCACGTATTGAGGAAATTGTTAAGAAAACTCAAAAGCAAATTGAGCAGGAAATTATTGAAGTAGGTAAGCGTACTGTGATTGATTTAGGGATTCACGGATTGCATCCCGAGTTAATCAAAACAGTAGGTAGAATGAAATACCGTTCGTCTTATGGTCAAAACTTACTACAGCACTCCAGAGAAGTTGCAAAACTTTGTGGAGTTATGGCTGCTGAATTAGGAATCAATCCCAAACTAGCAAAGCGTGCAGGTCTTCTTCATGATATTGGTAAAGTTCCTGATGCGGAAGCTGACATGGAAACACCACATGCAATTTTAGGTATGCAATGGGCTGAGAAATATGGAGAAAATGAAGAAGTATGTAATGCAATCGGAGCCCACCATGACGAAATTGAAATGAAGTCTCTTATGTCACCCGTAGTTCAAGTATGTGACGCTATTTCAGGTGCAAGACCCGGAGCGAGAAGACAGGTTTTAGACTCTTATATTCAAAGATTAAAAGACTTAGAAGACATTGCACTAGGCTTTGGAGGTGTTCAAAAGGCTTATGCGATTCAAGCAGGTCGTGAATTACGTGTGATTGTTGAAAGTGAAAAAGTAACAGATGATAAAGCAGGAAGTTTATCTTTTGAGATATCTCAGAAAATTCAAACGGACATGACCTACCCTGGACAGGTTAAAGTAACGGTTATTCGTGAAACTCGAGCGGTTAATATTGCTAAATAATTTTACTTTCTTGGATGAAACTCATCTATAACTTTCTTTAAATGACTTTTATCTAAATGCATATAAATTTCTGTTGTAGTAATACTCTCGTGGCCTAGCATCATTTGAATAGCTCTTAAATCTGCCCCATTTTCAATTAAGTGAGTTGCGAATGAGTGTCTAAATGTGTGAGGCGAAATGCTTTTTTCTATTTTAGATTTTTCCCCTAAATTTTTTACAATTGTGAAAATCATTGCTCTAGTGAGTTGTTTTCCGCGACGGTTTAGAAACAGAGTATCTTTATATTTTTGATCAATTTTTTTAAAAATCCTAACCTGGTTCTTGTAAAGGTTTATATGTTTTTGAGTCAATTTACCAATTGGCACAAAACGTTGCTTATTTCCCTTTCCAGTAACCTTTATAAATCCTTCATTAAAAAATAAATCAGAAATTTTCATTGATGTTAATTCACTTACTCTTAGACCACAACCGTACAAGGTTTCAATTATTGCACGGTTACGTTCTCCGTTAGAATCACTAAGGTCAATAGTTTCTAATATTAGATTAATTTCACTGACTGAAAGAGTATCCGGTAATTTACGACCTATTTTAGGAGCCTCTATTTGTTCAAGCGGATTAGTTTGTAGATAATTCTCGAAAATTAAATAATCAAAAAAACTACGTAAACCAGAAATTAATCTAGATTGACTTCTAGGATTAATGGATTTAGCTATTTTATAAATAAATTCTTGAATTTGTATACTAGTTATTTCAAGAGGACTAATGTGCATGTCATAGGTTTTCAAGTACGTTATAAGTTTCTGAACATCAAGATTATAGTTTTGTACGGTATTTTTAGACATACCACGCTCAATTTTTAGATATAAAGAATAATCACTAAGTGCTTCCTGCCATTTCATTTAGTTAGTTTTACTTAAATAGTCAAGTTACAAATATAATCAGCCTTCATTTTAATGCCTATTTATTTTTTTTAAAATAATTAATAAAATTATTTGAAAGATCTAAAAACCTATTATATTTGCACCGCATTGGAGAGTTGGCAGAGTGGTCGAATGCGGCAGTCTTGAAAACTGTTGAGGGTCACACCTCCAGGGGTTCGAATCCCTTACTCTCCGCAATAAGCCTTGTAAGTCACTGATTTACAAGGTTTCTTTTTTTTAGTTGCCTAGATCGTTGCGTTTTCTATCAAAAAATAAGTATTTTTTACTTTTAAAACACATTTACCAATGAAGCATTTGAATGAACACAATACAAAAACAACGACAAAGCCAAAAGTAACATTAAAACAAGCTTTTAAAACAATTATTTGGCCAAGGAGAAACTTAGTATTATTGGGCCTTATTCTTATTATTATACGTAGTTTGTCTGGTTTTGTACTACCAATACAAAGTAAGATTCTGTTAGACGAAGTGGTTCCTAATAATGATTATAGCTTATTATATTCTTTAATTCTGATTGTTATTATTTCTATTATTGTTCAAGCAGTGTCTTCTTTTTTACTTACTAAAGTATTAAGTATTCAAGCACAATATTTAATTAGTGAATTAAGAGCACAAGTACAGAAAAAGGTTTTATCATTACCAATTAGTTTTTTTGACAATACCAAATCGGGTGTCTTGGTATCTAGAATAATGAGTGATGTTGAGGGAGTAAGAAATCTTATAGGTACTGGACTAGTTCAGTTAGTTGGTGGCTCATTTACTGCCATTTTAACCTTAATAATTTTATTGAAAATGAATATATGGATGACTCTATTTACGTTCATTCCACTTTCTGTTTTTGCAATGATAGCTTTAAGAGCATTTAAATATATTCGTCCTATTTTTAGAGCAAGAGGGAAAATTAATGCTGATGTAAAAGGACGATTAACAGAAACTTTATCGGGAGTTCGTGTGATTAAAGCATTCAATGCTGAGACTCAAGAAACCGAAATTTTTTCCAAGGGAGTTGATGCTATTTTTCAAAATGTTAAAAAGAGTTTAACTGCAACAGCTATTATGACTAGTTCTTCAACTTTTTTGATAGGCCTGGCAACTACAGGAATTATGGGTATTGGAGGCCACTATATGATTAAAGGGGAAATAACACCTGGCGATTTTCTTCAATTTACATTTTTATTAGCATTTATGGTTGCTCCAATAGTTCAAATGAGTAATATCGGGAGTCAACTAACTGAAGCTTTGGCAGGATTGGACCGTACAGAAGAATTAATGAGTATGGAAGCTGAACATGACGACCCAAATCGTATTATTGAACTAAAAGATTTTAAAGGTGAACTTGTATTCAATAATGTTTCATTTGCCTACGTAGAAAACCAAAATGTTCTTAATAACATAAACTTCAAAGCTACTTGTGGATCTGTAATTGCATTAGTCGGCAGCTCGGGATCTGGAAAATCAACTATAGCTGGTCTTTCTGCTACATTTTTAAATCCTCACTCTGGAACTATCACCATTGATGGTGAAGATATATCAAAAGTTAAACTACATAGCTTTAGAAAACACCTAGCAGTGGTTTTGCAAGATGAATTTTTATTTGAAGGCACCATACGAGAAAATATATTATTTCCAAGACCAGAGGCTACAGAAGTTCAATTAGATGCAGCTGTAAAAGCAGCTTATGTGAATGAATTTACTGATCGTTTTGATGATGGCTTAGAAACATTAATTGGTGAAAGAGGTGTTAAGCTTTCCGGAGGTCAAAGACAACGTATTGCCATTGCAAGAGCTATTTTAGCAAATCCCAAAATTATTATACTTGATGAAGCCACATCTAATCTAGATACTGAAAGTGAAGCTTTAATTCAAAAAAGTCTAGAAAAATTAATAAAAAACAGAACTACTATAATTATCGCACACCGCCTAAGCACTATACGTAAGGCTGATCAAATTTTAGTGATTGAAAGTGGCCAGATAGTAGAGCGAGGAAACCACGACGATTTAATAACAAATAAGGGTAGATATTATGATTTATTTACCTATCAGGCCAAGATTTAATTTTGAGTTGATGTTTTTTTGTTTAAATAGTAAATTTAAAAAATTGAAAGCTCTCTATTATTTTCTATTTTTATAAAAAATTTAAATTAATGAATATTACTGATGCACTTAATTGGCGCTATGCAGCCAAAAAATTTGATACAACCAGAGTTATTCCTGATAACACTATAGAAATAATTAAAGAATGTTTTAATCTTACTGCTAGTTCTTATGGTCTTCAACCTGTAAAATTACTTATTGTTAGTAATAAATCTACACTTGAAGCATTAGTCCCCATTTCAAGTAATCAACAACAAGTTGGTCAAGCCTCGCATTTATGTGTGTTTTGTGTTGACACTAATATAGACGAAGCTTACATACGCAGATATTTTGAAAATATTAAATCAATACGAAATACTCCAGATCATGTTTTGAGCTCTTTTCGTGATAGTCTCATTTCTAGTTTTGGTTCAAAGTCTTCACTTGAAAAATTCAACTGGGGAGCTAAACAAGCTTATTTAGCTTTAGGGAATATGCTTACAGTTTGTGCTACTCAAGAGATTGATGCATGCCCGATGGAAGGTTTTGACCCTGTTGCTTACGATAAATACTTCAACCTTATGGACAAAGGTTTACGTTCTGTTCTTATCATGCCAATTGGATACCGTTCAAAAGACGATGTATTCGCTAGTATGAAAAAAGTTAGAAAAGATATCAATGACTCTATTATAGAAATTAAATAAAGATTATGCCTGGATTTGAGTTGTTTGGTAAAGCAGAGAAAAAGGAAGTTCAGGACGTATTAGATAGTGGAATTTTAATGCGATACGGGTTTGATAGCATGCGCCAAGGTCATTGGAAAGCTAAGGAACTTGAAAAAGAAATTGAATCTAAATTTAATGTCCAGTATGCTCAACTAGTTTCCAGTGGTACTTCAGCTGTAAGTCTTGCTCTAGCTTCAGCAGGAATAGGGGCTGGCGATGAAGTAATAATGCCTTGTTTTACTTTTGTTGCAAGTTTTGAAGCTATAATAATGTTAGGAGCAATCCCTGTGATTGTTGATATAGATGATACTTTAACCTTAGATATTTTGTCTGTTCAAAATGCAATAACTCCTAAGACTAAAGCTATCATGCCCGTTCACATGTGTGGTAGTATGGCTGATTTGGATCCTTTAATAAAAATTTGTAGCGCTCACAATTTGATATTAATAGAAGATGCTTGTCAAGCAATAGGAGGGTCTTACAATGGAAAAGCTCTGGGAACACTAGGGGATCTTGGTTGTTTTTCATTTGATTTTGTAAAAACAGTAACATGTGGAGAAGGTGGTGTCGTGATCACTAACAACAATGATTTATATACTAATGCTGATCTTTTCAGTGATCATGGACATAATCACCTTGGAACGGATAGGGGAGCAGAAACACATCCATATTTAGGATATAACTTCCGTATTTCTGAGTTAAATGCAGCCGTTGGTCTAGCACAATTTCGTCGCTTAGATGATTTTATTTCAATTCAAAAGAAACATTATACAATTATAAGAAAAGAGTTAGAAAATTTAGATGGCTTAACATTTAGATCAGTACCTAAGGGAGGCGTAGAGAGTTATGCATTTCTTAATTTCTTTTTGAACGATCTTGAAACCGCTAGGAAGGTAAATAGCGCTTTTAAAGCAAATGGCATTGATGTATGTTTTCATTATTACGATAATAATTGGCATTATGTTCGAAAATGGGAACATTTAAAAAATCAAAAATCATTAGTTCCTTTTAGTAAAGAACTAAAAAAAGGACTTTCTTACCTTAAGAAAAAATCTTTTGATAAATCTGATCACTTTATTGGGCGCAATATATCGTGTTTAATTAAATTGTCTTGGACAGAATCCGAAGTAATGAAAAGAGCTAGAATTATGGCTTCAATTATTCGAAGTATAACTTCTTAGTACTGTATGTATTTAATAATTTCAAGCCCATATCCAATTATACCTACACGTTTAGTTTGAACACTATTAGAAATAAGTCCTAGTTTGTGTATATTTAGGTCATGCAGTATTTGTGCTCCAATTCCAAAATCTTTTGCATCCATTTTAATATTTGGTGCTTTGACAACTTTGCCTTTTTTTTGGGTGGTCCTAACAATATCTAAACGTTTAAGTAGATTTGTAGGTTGAATACTTTGGTTAATAAAAAGTATTGCCCCTTTTCCATTTTCATTAATTTGTTTAAACATTTTGTCTAGCTTTTGATCTGCATTATTGGTAAGAGTTCCTAATATGTCATTATTGACCAATGTTGAGTTAATTCTAGTGGGGACCATTTCATTAGATTTCCATGTTCCTTTGGTGAGCGCTATGTGAACAGCATTATTAGTTGTTTGTTGGTAAGCTCTTAACCTAAAACTACCAAATCTTGTTTCAACATTATAGTCTTGTTTTTTTTGTATTAGAGAGTCATGTTCCATCCGATAGGCCACAAGGTCTTCAATAGAAACAATTTTAAGATCAAATCTTTTAGCCACTTTTCTTAGCTCTGGCAATCTTGCCATGGATCCATCATCGTTAAGAATTTCTACTAAGATTCCTGCTGGTTGTAAACCTGCTAATCTAGCTAAATCCACAGCAGCTTCAGTATGACCTGTACGCCTAAGCACACCGCCATTTTTTGCTTTTAGTGGAAAGATATGACCAGGTCTACCCAGGTCACTTGGTTTAGTCTTATTCTCGATCAGTGATTTGATTGTTTTAGATCGATCTGAGGTAGAAATACCAGTTGTACATCCTTGCCCTATTAAATCAACTGAGACAGTAAATTGTGTATTGTGTAAAACAGTATTATTTTGAACCATCATGCTTAAGCCAAGCTCATCGCAACGAGTTTCTGTTAATGGAGCACAGATTAATCCACGTCCATGCAGGGCCATGAAGTTGATCATTTCTGGAGTAACTTTTTCAGCAGCGGCAATAAAATCACCTTCGTTTTCTCTATTTTCATCGTCAACAACAACTACAACTTTTCCAAGCCGAATATCATTAATAGCATCCTCAATACTATTTAATTTTGTAGAGTTTGGTAAATTCTGTTCGTTAGAAGGCATTTTTTTTTTTGTAAAGATATTATAACTAATTCAATACTTAAGATATTTTCGTTAATTGTTCATACATTTTGGAAACAAAATTGCCCTATTAAAAGTAAAATAAAGAAGTCTAAAAAGAATACAAATTATATACTATCTTAAACTTAGTTTATATGTTTTTTGAGTTAATCGATATTGAAAAATCTTTAAATTATTACCTCAGTTTGAGTGTTGTTGAAATTATTTAATCAATCTCACTATTTTTTTCAATTGTTGTTATGATCTTTACGCTTATTTATTTGGAGCTTATTGAAAAATAAATTTTTGACAGAAATTAAAATACTGTCAAAGTCTAATAATGCGCGATCCTTAGTTGCTCTATTTGTGAGATAAATACTAAATGGTAGTAAAATTAATGAAGATAGCCATGAAGCTAAAACAGGATTCATACTTCCATCTTCAGAGCTATTTTTTGCAAATATGCTGATAAAATGATAAGTAAGGAAAATTAATATAGCAATAACTAAGGGTAAGCCTATGCCTCCTTTACGTATTAGAGCACCTAAAGGAGCTCCAACAAAAAATAAAATAATACAAGATAAACCTATAGCAAACTTATCATGAAACGCAACGATGTGTTTATTAATGTTAACTTGTGAAATTAACATCGATTTAGATCTAATCTGTAGATCTTTTTTAGCAATATTCACAGAGTTTAATGAAAGATCTATCAGTTGAATTGCTTTACGTTCGTCAAATAATCGTAAAAGATTTAGATTTTTAATTGTTGTATCGTTTTTACGGATTTTATAATTTTTGTTCAAACTAGGTTTATTACTTCTTTGTAACATAGTCTTTGAAAAATTAGCTAACATTAGGTCTTTAGACTTATTTAGTGAGTCAAGTGCCGTACTTAAATCTACAACGTTTAACATCGTATGTTTAGTAACTTTATCTTTACTTTCAAAGTCTATATCGTTAAATTTTGACAGGTCAATATTAATTATATACTTGTCAAACTCACTTTTTACTGAAGGTTTATTTTTAGTTCTTTTTATGTAATCTTTTGGTTGAATATCATCGTAATAATTTCCATCTATTAGAACTAGTTGCAATACGTCAGAGAATTCATCGCTTACAAATTCTCCAGTATTTGATTTAATTACTGTAAAATTTCCTTTAGTCCTTCCTTTCTTTTGGTGTATAATTACGTCTTTAAGATATTGACCATTATTGCCACTCTTTTCAGCTACTTTGATATTTATATCATTTAACTGATTAAATTGGCCTTCAGCAATAGCCATAGCTGGTTTTACCTTTGCAATGTTTCTTCGGAGACTGAAAAAGTTAAACTCAGCAAGAGGAATTACACTATTTGCGAAGAAGAAACTTAGTACCGCTAATAAAACAATAAATATACTGAGACTCTTCATAGCTCTTTGAAGTGAAATACCTGTTGATTTCATTGCAGCAAATTCATAATTTTCGGAAAATCCACCAAAAACCATAATCGAAGCCAGTAATATTGTTAATGGTAAAACCAAAACAACAATTCTTGGAGATACGTATAATAAAAACTTTAATATAATTTCAATTTCTAATTCTTTTCCTGCTAATTCAGAAATATAAACCCATACAGATTGCAATAAAAAGATCATCATAAGTATTGTAAAAACACTTATAAATGTCTTAAGGAAAGTAGATAATATATAGCGGTCTAAAAGTTTCAATTTATCTTAATCTAATCGATTTATGTAATAGCTATTGTATTTATTCTTATCAAATTGAAAAAAAGCTTTTGAAAGAGGCTGATTTGTTTTAAATGAATTGATAGTTAGTGTTGTTTTGGTACCATTATTTCCAATTTCAATCAAGTTATGAATGTGATTTGTTTTAATATCTATTCCGAGTAATACATACTTAATCTCAGAATTAGATGTTATCGGATTTAGTCTAACATATTGTATTTTTTTTCCCTTAACATTTTGAATTATATCCAATTTATATGTATATCCATCTTCATAAAAATTTAGTAATTCACTGGGAGTAATAGTATTTTCATCTGACGTATTGTTTGACGAAATAGTAACTTCCTCATCTTCATTACTTATGGTAAATAGTGACACCCCATCATATATTCTTCTTATACCTAAAATATTTAGAACATATTTATCTCCTTGAATTGCCACATCCCCTTTGGTTTCTTGTCGAATTTTTTCTTCCGTGTTCTCAAGGACATATTTAAATTCTAGTATTAAGTTTTTATAACTTTTTACTTTGGCACTAACTTTATTAAGTAGTTCCTGTGCTTCAGAGTCGTTATTTTGAGCTTGACCTACAAATGAAAATAAGGTCCATAAAAGTAAAATATAATTTCTCATGTTATTCTGTGGTTTCTTGGTCTAATAATTGGTTAAGAGCTCCCAAGTCAGTTACTAAAACTTGTCTTGCTTTGCTGCCTTCAAAAGAACCAACAATTCCTGCAGCTTCTAATTGATCTATCAAACGTCCTGCACGGTTGTAACCTAATTTTAATTTTCTTTGTAATAATGAAGCTGAGCCCTGTTGAGCAATTACAATAACCTCAGCTGCTTCTCTAAATAATTGGTCTCTTTCGTTAATGTTATTGTCAATACTTGAGCTAGATTCTTCGCTTACATATTCAGGAAGTATGTAAGCACTAGGATATGCTTTTTGTGATCCAATGTAGTCTGTTAGTTTTTCAACTTCAGGAGTGTCAACAAATGCACATTGTATTCTAACCATATCATTTCCTTGAGTGTACAATAAGTCACCACGGCCAATTAGTTGATCAGCTCCCGAGCTATCCAAAATAGTCCTAGAATCTATCTTTGAGGTTACTCTAAAAGCTATACGTGCTGGAAAGTTAGCTTTTATAATCCCAGTTATTACATTGACAGAAGGTCTTTGGGTAGCAATTATCAAGTGAATTCCTATAGCTCTAGCCAGTTGTGCAAGACGAGCTATTGGAGTTTCTACTTCTTTACCAGCTGTCATAATCAAATCAGCAAATTCATCAACAACTAAAACAATGTATGGTAAAAATTTGTGACCATCATTAGGGTTTAGTTTACGAGCTTTAAATTTTTCGTTATATTCTTTAATATTTCTACAAAATGCATTTTTGAGCATTTCATATCGATTGTCCATTTCAATACATAAAGAGTTTAGGGTGTTTATAACTTTCGTATTATCGGTTATTATTGCATCCTCACTGTCTGGAAGTTTAGCTAAATAGTGACGCTCAATCTTGTTAAAAAGAGTTAGTTCTACTTTTTTAGGATCTACCAAGACAAATTTAACTTCAGCAGGGTGTTTTTTGTATAGTAAAGAAGTTAATACAGCATTTAGACCAACAGATTTACCTTGACCAGTAGCACCTGCCATTAATAAGTGAGGCATTTTTGCAAGATCAACTACAAAAGTTTCATTACTAATAGTTTTACCTAAAGCAATTGGTAATTCC